>Ga0207675_100000471_pt1 | contig 39106 bp, 41 predicted proteins | sample KBSSwiS42_FD_184305 | JGI IMG/M metagenome (GOLD analysis project Ga0207675, IMG submission 184305) | Switchgrass rhizosphere microbial communities from Kellogg Biological Station, Michigan, USA - KBS Switchgrass S4-2 (SPAdes) (version 2) | ecosystem: Host-associated > Plants > Roots >...
GCGCGCGCCATCCATGTCGTTGCGCGACATGTTCATCGCGGCCATCAGCACTGCCTGCGAGCGACGCTCGGGCGTCTGGATCTGGTTGATGATCTGCTGCACGTCATCGACCGAGTTGCCGCCGCGCTGGACCAGTACCGTCAGCGCCTGCTCCTTCGCGGGACCATCGTCGAGCGACGTTACCCACTTGCGTGCGGCTGGCGGATCGTATTGCGCCCAAGTGCCGGCGACGTCAATGATCGACCGCTCCCGCAAATCATCGTTCGTGACCCGGCTCGCCAGGCGTGCGGCGAGCGCGGGCGAATGCTCGGCAAGCGGCGGCAACAGACCACGCAGCAATTTGTCGCGCTCTTGATCGTCGGCGGCGTCTTCGACAAGTTGTACTGCAGCCTCAGGATTTCGCGAAGCCACGGCGCGCGCGAATTGCGTCGCGGTCTGGGCTCCTTCGTTGCCGTAGCGTCGCACCCACTGGCGACCTTTCTCGACGTCGGACGAGGCATAGCCGAGTGCCACAGCAGTGATCCAGTTGGCGCGCGCCTCCTTCGGAATGCGATCGACGAGCTGCGCGGCCGCTTCGGCGTTGCGGCTCGACATTGCCCAACCGAGCCCGTTCGCCGCTTCGAGCTGCAGGGACTTCTCATCGATGTCGTTGAGCCAGTCGAGCGCTTGCGCCGGCGTCAGCGCAGCAACGCTGCGAGCGACTTCGCCGAGAACCTCAGAGCGCATGCCACCTGCGGGTAACTTCATCAAATGCGTCATCGCCAGCGATGGGTTGGTTTGCGCGATCGCAGCCAGCACCTTGCCCATCGCTTGCGCACGTTGCGCGGGACTCTCCGCCGACTGCGCGATCTGCAGCGCCTGATCGGGATCGTACTTCGCCATCTCGCCGAGCATCGACGACCAGAGATAGCGCTCGGGCGAACCGGCCAGCCGCAGTCCCCACGCCAGCGCTTCGCTCGGCTTCTGCGCGACGTAGGCTTCTGCGATTCGATACGCATAGCGACCCTGATCCTGGCGCGACAGTCCTTCGACCCAGCGCGCCGCTTCGCTCGGATTGGTTCGCGACCACTGCGTGGCGATCAGCTCGGTCAGCCGCCCTGACACGATCGGTCCCTGACTGTCCACGAGCTTGAGCGCCTGGCGCGGATCGCGCGCGGCGATGCTGGTCACGACTGCTTCCAGCAACTCGCTGCGTTGCCATTCGGCAGGCAGATCGGCGACCTTGGAGAATGCGCGCTCCGGGTCCTGCGCAGCCCACGCTTCGACCACGGCCTGGAGATAGGTGAAGCGCTCGGCGGGATTGGTCACCTGCTTGGCGCGCTCCCAAGTCTGCTCCGGTGCGACAGCGGTGAGTGATGCCAGCAGATGTGCGGCTGTCTCCGGATCGTTCTCGAGCGCTTGACCGAGCGCGCCGTCGATATCGAGCTCCGCATAGCGCAGCAGCAGTACGTCGAGCGTGTTGCGTCGTTCGACGGGATTCGTGATTGAACGCGCAGCGGCGATCATCGTAGCGAGCTGGTCGCGGTCAGCGTGCTTGGCTGACTCATAGATCGATTCGCGATGCGAGAATTCGGAGGGCTGTGAGCTCTCGCGTTCCGCTTTGCTGGAGCTGGACGCTTGCGACGGCGACAGGTAATTCGCACGTTCTTCGTGCCGCTGCGTGAACGGCGAGCGGATCGGCTCGGTTATCGTCGGCAGCGTCGTTGCAGTGGTAGGCTCGACGTCGACCCCGTGCTCGCGATTCCACAGCCAGCCGCCCGCGATGCCGGCAGCAATGCCGGTCATGACCCAGATGAGCGAGGAGCGTGTCACCATCGGCGGGACTTCCGTGAACGAGTCTGCACCCTAACGGGGCGTAGGACAACCGCCCGGAAGCGCCGCAATCCAGTCGCGGATCAGCGAAACACCCTCGATATGGACCAGCGCTCGGCCGAGCTCGGGCATCGCGACGTCCGCTTCTGTGGAAAGCATCCTGTGCAACAGAATCGACTCGTCCGGAGTTCCCGGAACGATGTCGAACAATGCGTCGCCGGAGCCGCGGCCGGTCGCAATCGGAATCTTGCACTCGCCGAGATGGACGCGCTCGCTCTCCTGCGCGTGCAGCAGCAGGCCCGAGGTGCTCGCGGCGCCACGCGGCCGGTGGCAGTGCCCGCAATTTACATCCAGGTAAGCACGCGCACGGGCCTCGAGATCGCCGTCCGCGGGATCGTCCCAACGGGCATTGCGCGGCGCTTGTGCCGGATCGGGTGCGCCGGTCAGCAACCCGACCTTCTGCCAATGCGCGAGCTGGTTCTCGGTGGTCTCGCCGTAGCGGAAAGACTTGTTCAGGTGACGCGCGCGGATGCCGATCGGCTCGATCTTCTGCGAGTGATGTTCGAGCGCATGACAACCGGCGCATTGATTCGTGTCGGGGACCAGGTAGGCGAACGGCTGGTGACCTTCGTCGCTGACCAGTTCCAGCGACAACGAATCGCCTGCGAGCGCGAGCGTCGCTTCGGTCTGCTCGGCGTTCCACACGTACGGAATCGCGACCCAGCCGGAAGCTGTGTTGATGAGCAAACGCGTTTCGAGCAGACGCACTCGATGCAGATCGAGCGATGCAGGCGTGCCTTGCGTAGGATCTTTGCGAACGCCGATGCGTCCTTGCGCAGCCGCATCGGCACGCGGGTAGTAGAACGTCTTCGAGATCACAGTGCCGACTGGGAACTCGAACGCATCCTCCCCGTAGTGAATGCTCGTGCCCGACGGCAGGATGACAGTTCGCAGCTTGTGCGCGTAGTCGCTGAAGAGCGTCGAGTTCAGATCGTACGGCGTCACGCCATCATTCAGCACGACCTTGCCGTCGCGCTGTTCGAGCAGATGCCACTCGCTCAGCTGCTCGGGAAAATCGCCGGGGAAATCGAGTCCGGTGCGCGGAGCCCTGTGACACGCGCTCGCAGCGAGCAGCGACAGTGCCCAGATGAGAGACGCGGGACGCAAAGTCACCTCGTCAGCTGGACGGCGCTGAGGATTCGAGACCCGGCCAGCTCACCGGCTGCAACCTCGGCAGCTCGCAGTCGTGCGGCTTCAGATCGGTGCTGAACTTCGCGAGCTTGCCGGCGTAGTCGATGTTGGCGAAATCCGCGTCGCCATTACCGCGGATGCAGATCTGCGTCCTGGCGACGTCGAGATCCTTGGCCACGGCGCCGTCCCAGAGGATGTCCGGCAGATTTCCGGTGAGTCCGAACTTGGCGACCTTCATCGCCTTGAGCTCGAGCTGATCGGGACTGTCGCCGCCGCCCGCGAACTGGTTGTCGTGGATGTAGATCTGCTGCGGGTACGGATCGAACGCCGCGTCGTTCGCCGGCTTGCCCGTCGTGTCGAACGACAGGATCAGCGCGTTTGCCGTGCGATTGTTCTCGACGCGATTGTCGAAGAACTCCACCTCGTCGTTCGCCAGCACCATGAAGCCGGTGCCGGTCGGCACGGTCGCGACGATGTTGCCCTTGGGCGCGAAGTTGTCCGTGTTGTTGTCGTGGATGTGATTCGAGTAAACGCGCGTCTTGCGGCCATCCTTCACGGGCAGGCCCGGCAGATTGAACACGAGGATGCCGCCGGTGTTGTTGGTGGCGGTGTTGTTGTAGACGTCCGCGTACGTGCTGTTCTCGATCTCGATGCCCGCGACGTTCATCTCAGCGCGGTTGTCGCGCAGGACGATCTGCGTCGACTGGCCGACGTAGATGCCGGCGTCGGACGCGCCGATCGCCGCGGATTTCTCGATCAGCACGCGCTCGCATTGCACCGGATACAAGCCGTAGGCGCCGTTCTTCTCGTCCGGCCCGCCGGTCCACTCGACGCGCACGTTGCGGATCGTGAGGTCCTTGCAGCCGTTCGCTTTCAGGCCGTCGCCCTTGGTGTCCTCGATCGCGAGGTTCTCGATCGTGACGTGCTCCGCGGCGTTGATGAGCAGGCCTTCGGCGCCCTGCACCTGGCCCTTGAACGACAGGATCGTCTTGTCCGGTCCTGCACCGCGAATCGTGACATTCGATTTGTTGAGGCTGAGCGAGCGGTCGAAGGTCCACTTGCCCGCGGGCAGCTCGATCACCTCGCCCGGCTTGGCCTGGATCAGCTGCAACTGCAGCTTCTTGTGGAAGTCCGCGTCGGACTGGCTGACCTGCGCCGGCTTCTTGCCGCAGCCCACCAGCACGAGCGCAAGCGCGAGCGACGCGCAGAATGCAATCCGCATGATCTATCCCCTTTCTCTTTACTCGGCGATCGTGGATTGAATCCGCCTGATGAAATCTTCCCACACCGGGAAGTCGCTGCCACGCCAGATCGACGCGCGGAACTCCTCGGCCCGCGTCCGCGACCAGTCGAAGTGCTTCATTGCATACAGCGAATAGAACGCCGTCGCGCGGAAGTTCGCCGCACAGTGCACGAGCGTCTTGCCCTCGCCCGCCGACTGCATCGCCTGCTCGAAGGCGGCGTAATCAGCCTCGCTGGGCCGATCCCACGGCACCGGAATGTGGACGTACTTCATGCCGAGCGCTGCGACGGATGCGCCCTCGTCTTTCAAGGAGTAGCGCGGATCGATCGTGGCAAGGTTGATGATGGTCTCGAAGCCGTCCGCTGCCGCAGCTTTCAGCTGTTCTTCCGTGGGCTGGCCGCCGGTGGCGTGGCGCTCGTCGACTTTTCTGTAGTTATAGATCGTCTGCGTGCCCATTTCCTGCGCCGCCGTGAGGTGCGCGAAACTGCACAGGATTGCCAGAGCGATGATGCGCATGGTCACGGGGCACTCGTCAGTAGTCACTTCCACTTAGATCCAGCGCCGCACGCGGCTTTTATAGCCGCGATACTGCTCGCCGAAGATCTCGTCGAGAAAGCGCTCCTCGCCGCGGATGAAGCGCGACTGGATGATCCAGACGAAAATCGCAATCGGCAGCGCTGCGCTGGCCGTGCCGAGCAGCAGCCACACGCCGATGAGAATGAGGGTCAGCCCGACGTACATCGGATTGCGCGTGTAGCGGTATGGCCCGGCGGTCACGAGCTTCGTCGAGCGCTCGAACGGGCGGATCGGCGTGCCGGCGCGATCGAACATGCGCGCAGCCGTCGCCGCGATCGTAATACCGATGACGAGTGGAACGAGTCCGAGGTAGGAGAGCGGCGGGTCGACGACGCGGGCGAGCGGAATTGCGTAGTGCAGACCGGCCATCGCCAGCAGTGCAAAGAGCATGTACACAGGCGGAATAATTCGGCGTTGTTCTGGCACGGCGCCTTCACTTGCATTCTTTGGGACGGCCGCTGGCAGTATAGCCCCCTCCGACCGGCCCCGGAGTATGATTCCCCGCCATGACATACGCTGCCATCACCGGCTGGGGCAAGTGCATGCCGCCGGCCGTGCTCGACAACGCCGGTCTCGCCAGCTTCATGGATACGACCGACGAGTGGATCACCACTCGCACCGGCATCAAGGAACGCCGGGTGTCGCATGTGCCGATGACCACGCTGTCGCACGTCGCTTCGATGCGCGCGCTGGCATGCGCGGGGATGGATCCGAAAGACATCGACCTGGTGGTGCTTGGCACGTGTTCGGCGGACGAGCAGGTGCCGAACACCGCATCCGCCATTCAGTTGCTGATCGGCGCGACGAAGGCCGCGGCGATGGACATCAACACGGCGTGCACCAGTTTCCTGTACGGCCTGTCGACGGCGACGGCGATGATCCGCACCGGCGTCGTGCGCAATGCGCTCGTCGTCGGCGTCGAAGGCATCACGCCGTATATGGATTGGAGTAATCGCAACGTCGCGGTGTTGTTCGGCGACGGAGCAGCAGCAGTCGTCGTCCAGGCGAGCGACAAGGCCGAAGGCGTCATCGCTGAGAAGCTTGGCTGCTATGCCGATGCGCGAGCGATTCTGCGCGTGCGCGGCATGGGTACGATCTACGGCAACGCTGGCGTGCAGCTCGGCGACACGACGTGGGACTTCGACGGCCAGGAAATTTTCAAGCGCGCGGTGCACGGCATGTCGAAGGCGTCGAAGGACGCGCTGGAGCGTGCAGGTATCTCGACGGATCAAATCGATCTGGTCGTGCCGCACCAGGCGAACTTGCGAATCATCGAGTCCGTGGCGAAGCACTGCGGGATCTCGATGGACCGCGTGTACGTGACGGTGCAGAAGTACGGCAACATGTCGTCGGCGACTGTGCCGGTGGCGCTCGTTGAAGCGTTGGAAGATGGTCGCGTGAAGCCGGGATCGATCTTGTTGACCCCCGCGTTCGGCGGCGGACTGACGTGGTGCTCGCACGTGATCCGCTGGGGCGATCGCGTCACACCGCTCGGCACGACCGACATCGATCTGCCGCCGTGCACGCAGACCGCGGTGGAGATCGTCAAGGACATCATCGCGAGAAAGAGCACCAGCGGCGCCGTGCTGCAGAAGATCGCACTGCCGGCCGGCTAGTCACTGCGCGCTGGCGCGCTGAGCAGAGCTTCCCGTTGCCAGTCTTTCTGCTGCCAGCCGTTGCGCGGTAGCCAACGCATCCGCTGCCGCAACCTTTACGTCGGGCTCCACACCCGTGCCTTCCCAATTCGTCTTGGTAATCGGGCTGATCGCACGCGCGAAGGGCACGCCGATCACGAAGCGATCGTCGATGCGCTGACCCGACACCGGATGTGCGCCGCCGCCCGTCGTTTCGCCGACGATGGTCGCGCGTTTGAGATTCTTGAGATTGTACGAGAACTCCTCCGCGCCCGAGAACGTGCGCGACGACGTCAGTACGAAGGCAGGTACGGCGGGCAGCAGCTTTCCCGGCACGGAGGGCAAGGTCCAATATTGCTTGCTCTCGCCGGTCTTGCGCGTCCAGATGTCATTGAGGTGCGTCGGCTGATCGAAAAGGTAAGTCGAGATCAGCGCGATCATCGCCGGGTCGCCGCCACCGTTGTCGCGCAGGTCGAAGATGATCGCGTCGACGTTCGCGAAGAAGTTCATCGCTGCAATCGCGGTCGGTCCGCACACGGCCGGATTGCCGAACATGTTGAACTTCACGTAACCGACGTTGCCCGCGAGCAGCTCCAGTTTTTCGAAACCGCAGTTGGCGCGTTCCGTCATCTTGCGGTTCTCCGCGACCTGCTCCGGCCGAGGCGCGGCGAGGTCGTCCGGGTAGCGCGCTGCACTGAAGTTCACCCTGAGGTGCTTGTCCTTGCTCACCTCCTGCAGGTGCGCGGTCAAGAGGCTCGCGAGCTTCTCGCCGTCCGTTACGGCGTCGTATTCACCGCGGTGCTGACGACGCCGCAGCGCTTGCTCCATCTTCTTTGCTGTTTCCGGGAATACATAGGTGTCGTTCAATTTCTCGATCGCCCCCGCGATCACGCGCTCACGGGTGGCTGCATCGATCTCGAAGCCGATGACTTCCGAGCCCGTAGGAATGGCTCTGAGCCCCGCAGTCTCGACCTTCGGTGGGTCGGCACTGGACAGGACGAACCGGCCGATGGCGCGCAGGTCGCTGGCACGCTCCTTCACCAGATACTCGATGTACAGGGGCTCGCTCTTACGAATGCCGACGAGGTCGAAGCCACCGGTTCTGCCGCGGAACGACATCACCGTATCGAGGGTGAGCTCGGCCGCGGGCTCGTACTGCTGACGGTAATTATCCATCCGCGCACGCTCGCCGCTGTTGAACGCTTCGAGCCATGCGGCGAGCACCCGCCCAGCGGGAGTGGCCGGGATGGCACCCGACTCCGCATGGACCGGCGTGGCCGCAAGAATCGCGATCAGGAACACCACAGATCGAACCATGACGACTCTCCCTGGCGAGCATCACGACTTCAACGCCGGCAGGCTCCGATCGGGTCAGCTGACCCGCAGCGCGTCCGGCTACTCTTCGTCCTTATAAATCGCAATCACGACCGGCCGGTCTTTCGACAGCCGCGCGCGATACATACCCGACGTGTTGAAGCTCCATGCCATCTGCCCGTCGGGCGCGACGGCAATGATTCCGCCATCGCCCCCCAACGCCGTCAGCTGCTTCTGAATCACTTCGTCCGCCGCCGCTTGCAACTTCATTCCCTTGAGCTCGACCAGTGCGCAGATCTCGCGCGCGACCGTCAGCCTAACGAAATACTCGCCCGTGCCAGTCGCCGACACCGCGCACGACCTGTTCGACGCGTACGTCCCCGCACCAATAATCGGCGAATCGCCAACGCGACCCCAGCGCTTGCCCGTCGTGCCACCCGTCGAAGTTCCGGCTGCGATGTTGCCATTCATATCGAGCGCAGCAACGCCGACCGTCCCCTTCTTGCCTTCGTCATGCGCAAGGTGCTGCGCCGTGCCGCCGTCGTCCGCGCCCGCGGGCTTCTGCGGGATCGGCAGGTTCTGCTCCTTGAGAAATGTTTGGAGCGTGCGCCAGCGGCGCTCGGTGTAGAACCAGCCCGGCTCGACCTGCTCCAGGCCCTGCTCTTTCGAGAAGGTATCCGCACCCTTCGATATCAGCATCACGTGCGGCGACTTTTCCATCACGCGCCGCGCGAGCGAAATCGGATAACGCGTGCGAGTGACGCCGGCGACCGAGCCTGCCGCGAGTGTCTTGCCATCCATGATCGCTGCGTCCAGCTCATTGCGCCCCTCCGCGGTGAACACCGAGCCGCGGCCCGCATTGAACAGCGGATCGTCTTCCAGCAGCTGGATCGTCGCTTCGATCGCATCGAGCGCGCAGCCGCCCTTGCTGAGCACCGCACCGCCAGCCTGGATCGCGCGATTCATGCCTGCGCGGTACGCGGTTTCCTGTTCGGGAGTGAGGTCTTTGCGTTCGATCACGCCGGCACCGCCGTGCACGACGATCGCCCAGGTGGCAGGAGCTTGCGCAGGAATCGCTGAGGTCATGATGAGTTGCAATTATACGAATGAGTTTCATGAGTCGGCTCCAAGCCGCAGGAAAGCGGTCTTCATGCCCTGCACTCGGTTGAGATAAGCGCGCACATCGTGGTCGCCGCAGCGTTGATGCGCAATCAGGCGCAGCCCGCGACGTGCATACCTCTCACCCGCGCCGGCGCCGCACAGGTGAATCATCGCCGCAAGATCCTCCTTCTGCCGGATCGAAGCCCGTTTGATCCCGGCATTGGCGAGCGCTTGCGCGACTTTCCGGTCGAGATACGCGGCCGTGAGCTCGACCGAGTGCGAGGCGATGACGCGTGTATACAGGCCGTTGAACCAGCACGAGCGAAAGTCGTGCCACGGGCCGTCCTCCACGACGACGTGATCGTGGATGCAGTAGTGCCGCGCCTCCGCGAACGTGCCATCGGTGATCTGGTACATGCCGACCGCGCTCGACGCCGGCCGGTAGAGGTCGAACGGACCTTCCGTCATCGACCAGCGCCAGTAAGTGCGCGCGACCGGATTACCCGAGGCCTCGATCTGCGCCAGCGCGGCGAGGAATGCTGGCGTGATCGTGCTGGTGGAATGCTTGCGGAAGACGGACTCGTACGTATCCCAGGTTTCCTCCGGAATCTTGTAGAGCACGCCGCTGACCGGAAAGAACAGCTCGGACGGCTTGCGCACGACCTGGTAGATCCAGTTGAGCCCGAACCACAGCGCGACGAGCACGGCAGCCAGAACGCTGAATTGCAGAGTTGCGGGTGTGCGGCTGAACGCGCGCATCCAGCGCTGGCGTACCGCGACGCTCGGCCACCATTTGCGCAGCCACTTGAAAGTAGAGGTGCGGCGGCGGCGCGCACCCGCGCGCTTACGCCTGGCCATTTAGTGCCCAGGCGCGGTTTCGGGCAGCCGCGAGCAGTTGCTCGCTGCGGCTTGCGCCAGGCGCGCGAAGCCGTGCTGCGGATCGGCGAGATAGCAGCGATTCGGACCGGCCTCGGTGGAGCACGTCACCAGCAGGTCGCGAGACTTCGGCGCGCCCTCGGGAACGCAGCGTACGAGGTACTTCGTGATGCCGGAGCTCGTGTCACGCGTCTCGTCACGCAGATACCAGGTCTCGCCGGCCATCCGCGCCGTACGCTGGACTCGCGCAACGCAATCCGCATCGATGCGCTCGCGGCAGTAACGCTCTTCGCATGCGGCGAGGGAGCCTGCTTCGCAATCCTGTTCGTTCTTGCGCTCCGCGTCGCGCAACATCTCCGGACCGCCGCCCATCGTCCAGTCGGAGCATGCTTTCATGTCACCGGCATCGCATGCCTCGGTGAGCTGCTCGAGCTCTGCCGCGGACCGGCGCGTCTTCACGGGTTTGGCCGAAGTGCCTTTCGGCGGCGGGCGTTTCGGCTTGGCGTAGTCCTGCTTGACCAGTTCCGCGTCGGGGCCGCAGCGCTTGTCGGAGAACACGCGCGAGCCATCCTTGCCCTTGCAGGTATAGATCTGCGCGTCGCTGCTGGCCCAGGCCAGCAGTGCGGTTGCGAACAGGATCCAGGCAGGCGCGCGCACGCGCCAAGGATATCAGACCAGTTTGAAACCGGACGCGCTGAGCGGCAGTCGACGAATACGCGTGCCCGTTGCAGCGAAGATTGCGTTTGCCACGGCCGGCGCGACCGGCGGCACGGGCGGCTCGCCAGCACCGCCGACGGCTTCGGTCGGGCTTTCGAGAATTTCCACCTCGACCTGCGGCGCCTGGGCCATGCGCACGACCCGATAGTCGTGGAAGTTGGACTGCTGCACACGCCCGTTCGCGATCGTGATCGCGCCGAGCGCGGCGGCGCTCAGGCCGAAGATCACGCCGCCTTCGAACTGCGCGCGCACGGAACTGGGATTGACGGCCGTGCCGCAATCGACGGCACAGCAAACGCGATGTACGCGCAGTGCCTTATCGGCGCCGACAGATACTTCGGCGACCTGCGCAGTCAACGAACCGTAGCCGCGCAGGAACGCGATGCCGCGACCGTGGCCCTTCGGCAGTCTCTCATCCCAGCGGGAGAGCTTTGCAGCTGCGTCCAGCACGCGCAGTGCGCGCGGGTTATCACGAAGCAGATTGCGACGGAACGCAAGCGGCTCCTGGCGGAGTTCCTGCGCCAGCTCGTCGATGAAGCTCTCGAAGAAGAACAGGTTTTGCGACGCATCGACCGAACGCCATGCGCCGAGCGGCACGCCAGGATTCCAGCCGGAGTAGCTGATGCAGGTATTGGGCAGCGCGTACAGCTGGCCGGCCATTCCGCCCACCGGCGTGTCGCCGTCGAGACAACCGATCTGTGCTCTCACGGCGGTGACGGCGTTGTCGCCGTCGAGCGCTGCGCGCAAGCGGACGGCTGCAGCGGGTCGATAGAACCCGTGCTGCGTGTCTTCCTCTCGCGTCCAGATGAGCTTCACCGGTACGCCCATCTCGCGCGCGATCAGCGCGGCTTGCACACCGTAGTCGACCTGCAAGCGGCGGCCGAAACCTCCGCCGAGCTCGGTCGTGTTGATCGTCACGGCGGATTCGTCGAAGCCGAGCGCCTTCGCGACCGCGGTGCGCAGATCAGATTGGACTTGAGTAGGCACCCACAGCTCCGCGCGTCCGTCGCGGACGAACGCGGTGCCATTCATGGGCTCCATGGGAGAGTGAGACAACAGCGGCGCTTCGTATGTGCGCTCGACGACCCGGCGCGCCTTCGCGAACTGCGCCTCGGATTGATCGCGTATCTTTGCCTCGTCCTCGCCTTCGTTGACGTAGACCTTACCGGCATCGCGCGTGAGCGCGCGCAGGCGCTCGGAGATCTCGGCAGAGCTGACGCCCGCCATGGCGCTTTGCCGCCAGACAGGCTTGAGCTCCCTCAATGCCTTCTGCGCGGTCCAGAAGCTGTCTGCAACGACGACAACAGCGCTGTCGAGTTTCAGTACGCGGCGCACGCCGCGATGCTTCGTCGCGGGCGCTTCGTCGACACTTTCGAGCGTGCCCTTGAACACGGGCGACTGTGCGATCGCTGCGTAGAGCATTCCAGGGCGACGCACATCGATGCCGTACGTCGCAGTGCCGGTCACTTTCGAGCGCACATCGAGTCGAGGCACCGGCTTGCCGATCAGCTGCCACTGGTCGCGCTGCTTCAGCGGCACGTCCTTCGGTACCGGGAGCCTCGCCGCGTCTCGAGCGAGCGCTGCATACGAAGCGCTATGCGATGACTGCGCGTGACGCACGTAGCCGGTGCGAGCCACGCATTCCTCGACAGGCACTTTCCAACGCTGCGCGGCGGCCTGAAGCAACATCGTGCGAGCGGCAGCACCGGCCTGACGCAGGCGATCGAACATGCCGCGGATCGAGCCGCTGCCGCCGGTCTGATACGTCTCCCACACGCCGTAGTGCTCACGATCGATCGGGGCGAAGTCGATCCGCACCTGCGACCAGTCCAGGTCGAGCTCCTCTGCGAGGATCTGCGCGAGACCCGATTGCGCGCCCTGCCCCATCTCCGTCGCGTTCATCAGCAGCGTGAGGTTGCCGTCAACGTCGATGCGGATCCAGCCGGCGATCATTTCCGCGACGCCGCCATCAGCGGCGCGCAGCGGCACGCGGACGTCGACTAGCAGGATGCCGCCGGCGAGAGCGGCGGAGTGTAGGAAAGAACGGCGGGAAAGCTTGGTGGACATGCAGCGATCATCGATCAGTCGCAACCGTTGCGGAAGCCGTATCGACCTCCCTCCGACGCGCATGACGCACGGCTCGCCGCAGGCGCATCAGCCGCCGGGCACCCGCGCGATCAGCTGCACTTCGACGATGCCGCCGTTCCCGAGCAGTCCGGTCGTTCCAACGGCCGTCCACGCCGGATACGGCGGCTTCAGGTAATTTCCGGCGACTTCCTCGAACAGAGCGAACTGCTCGGTCTTCGTGCCTTCGAAGTCCGGCCCCTGCCAGACGTGGAAGCTGTTGATCATCACGACGTCGTTGAAACTCGCACCCGCCGATTCGAGCAGCCCCTTCAGACGCTGGAACCCGCGGTCGGCCTGCAGCTTGAACGCTGCCGCATCCTTACCCTCGCCTTCGCGCCGGCCGACGATGACGCCGGAGATGTAAAGCATGTTGTCGACGCGGCGAATCGCGGCATAGCGAAACTCGTCGTGCGCGCGCTTGGCATTTTCGTTCGGCAGGATGACGCTGCCGTGCGGCGCCGGAATAACCAGCGGCCATTTCTCGGACTCGGCCGCATGCACGGTGCCGGCCGCGACGAGCAGGACTGCGATCCACAGACGTTGGACGCTCATCGGCATTCCTCAGGGTCATCGTTGGCGGCCGGAATTCTACACTGCTGCCGCTTCACATGAATTTCCTCTCGATCGATCACCACCTGCCGCGGCGCTTCGACGCCGAGCTCGACGCGACTCGGCGTGATGGCGAGCACGGTGACGCGCACTTCGCCCGCAATGACGATGGCCTGGTTGAGACGCCTGGAAAGAACCAGCATGGGGAGCTCTCCTTTTGCTTCCATTCCGGGAGCAGCGGCCGTAGTGTACGCATGCTCCGATAATGGGAGCAAGAGCAAGTTCGCTTATACATGCGCTCCCGGAATCGGAGCGCGCCATGAAGGCACTGCGCAGTCGCGAGCATCGTATGTTGTGCACCGTTCTAGCGGAGGCGAGGATGCAGGCCGGGCTGACGCAGCGAGGCCTGGCGGAGCGGCTGAAGCGCCCGCATTCGTACGTCGCGAAGATCGAAGGCGGCGAGCGCCGCATCGACGTCATCGAGTTCGCCGAGCTCGCGCGTGCGTTGCGCCTCGATCCGTGTAAGCTGCTCGGCGAAGTGCTGTCGAAATAAGAAAGGCGGCCTTGTGTTCGGGTCGAAAGCGGCCAAGGCCCTTTCGACAACGCCGTCAAAAGGCGTGACTTTTGCCGGCTAGCGCCGTCGACTGGGGATAGAGAATGACCATTCTTGTCCTGATCCTCGCGGTCTTCGCGGTGTGGTTCGTGTTCGCGTACAACCGCCTGGTGCGGCTGCGCAACCAGGTACGCACTGCGTGGGCGGATATCGACGTACAACTCACGCGTCGTCACGATCTCGTGCCGCAGCTCGTCTCTGCGGTGCGCGGCTATGCGAGCCACGAGCAGGCGGTGTTGCAGGCGGTCACCGATCTGCGCTCGCAAGCGGTGGCGCTGCAGAGTCCCGCGAAGCTCGGTGAAGTCGAGACTGCTCTGGAGCAGGCGCTGACGCGCGTGCTCGCGCTGAAAGAGGCCTATCCGGATCTCAAGGCGAGCGAGAATTTCAGTCAGCTGCAGCGCGACCTCGTCAAGGTGGAGGAAACGCTGCAGTACGCGCGCCGCTTCTATAACGGCGCGGTGCGCGACCTCAACGATGGCGTGCAGCGGGTACCGGATGTGGTGCTCGCCAATGCGTTCGGATTCTCGGCGGCAGAGTTCTACCAAGCGCGGGACGAAGAGCGTCCGTCGGTACAGGTGAAGCTGCAATGATCGTGCGCATAGTCGTCGCACTGTTCGCAGTGCTGGTGTCCACCGCAGCGCTGGCGGACGAGCGCATCCTTGGCTATGACATCGAGGTGCGGGTCGACAAGGACGGCGCGCTCGATGTGACCGAGCGCATCGCGGTACGCGCGGAAGGCAGCCAGATCCGCCGCGGCATCTATCGCGACTTCCCGACGCGCTATCGCGACCGCTACGGCAATCGCGTCGTGGTCGATTTGAAAGTGCTCAGCTTGCTGCGCAACGACGCGCCCGAGCCGTGGTTCACGGAAGATCGCGACAACGGCGTGCGCATCAATTTCGGCAACGACAACTTCCTGCCGGTCCCCGCGGAGTACACGTATACGTTGCGCTATCGGACGACGCGCCAGCTCGGCTTCTTCAACGACCATGACGAGCTGTACTGGAATGCGATCGGCACGGGTTGGGCGTTTCCGATCGATCGCGGCACGGTCGACGTCCTGCTGCCAGCACCGGTCGAGGTCGACAAGCTGAGCGCCGAAGGCTACACGGGCTATCAGGGCTCGAAGGGACAGGACTATCGGGCCGAGATCGTCGAGCCCGGTCACGCACGCTGGCAGCTCACGCGTCCGCTGTCGCCGAGCGAAGGGTTCACGATCGTCCTGAGCTTTCCCAAGGGAATGATTGCCGCGCCCAGCGCCGCGCAACGTTTCGCGTGGATCCTGAAGGACAACCGCGGCATTCTCGTCGGGCTGCTCGGCCTGATCCTGCTGATCGTCTACTGCTTCCGCGAATGGGCCCGCGTCGGGCGCGATCCGCGCAAGGGCGTGGTCATCGCGCGCTATGAGCCGCCGGAAGGACAGACTCCGGCGAGCCTGCGCTTCCTGTTGCGCATGGGTTACGACATGCGTTGCTTCTCGTCGGAAGTGCTGGCGCTCGCGGTTGCCGGTTGCCTGCGCATCGTGCGCGACAAGGGATTCTTCAAAGACGAGTGGCGGCTCGAACGCGCGGCCGTACCTCCCGAAGGCTCACCGCCCCCGCAGCGCGCATTGTTTGCCCGGCTGTTCAAGGATGGCTCGCCGACGCTCGTGCTCAAGAACACGAATGCTTCGACGGTTTCCGCTGCACGCCGCGCACATTCGAGCGCCATTGACCAGGCCATGGAGCCGCGCTACTACAAGCAGAACAATGGCTCGATCGGCAAAGGCATCCTGATCGGCGCCGTCGCCGGGCTGCTCGCCTTCTGGATCGCCGGCGAGGCCGGCAAGCCGGCGGTCGTCGTCATCGGCGTGCTGATGGTGATCACGCTGCTCATCTTCGGCCGACTCGTGAAAGCACCGACCGCCGAGGGCCGCAAGCTCATGGACGAGGTCGAAGGATTGAAGCTCTACCTGAGCGTCGCGGAGCGCGACGAGCTGGCGCGCATGCAAGGGCCGGGCGCGCCGCCCGCGCTCGACGACAAGCGCTATGAAATGTTGCTGCCGTATGCAGTCGCGCTCGAGGTCGAAGAAGCCTGGACCGAGAAGTTCACAGCGGCCGTCGGCGCCGCAGCTGCCGCTGAAGCCACGCGCAGGATCGGCTGGTACCACGGCGGCGACGTCAGCGACCTGGGCAGTCTCAGCCGCGCGATCGGCACCAGCCTGACTTCGCAGATTGCGTCGTCGGCGACGCCGCCCGGCAGCTCATCGGGCTCCGGCGGCGGTGGCTCTTCGGGAGGCGGCGGTGGTGGTGGCGGAGGCGGCGGCCGCTAAGCAGCGACCGGCGTCGGCGGCGCGGCAATCTGCACGCAATTGCGGCCGCAGCGCTTGGCGGCATACACCGCTTCGTCGGCACGCGCGATCAGGTGCTCGCCCCAGACACCGAGCATTTCGCTCGTTGCAATGCCGATGCTGCACGTCAGGTGTATCGGCGCACCGAATCCCGGCACGCTGATCTCCGCAACGCGCTGACGGATACGCTCGGCGATCGGCTGTGCGGCCGCGGCGTCGGCGCTGCTCAGGATCACCACGAATTCCTCGCCGCCGTAACGGCCGATCACGTCCGATTGGCGCAGCTCCGCCTGAATCGGGCCGATGATGGCCTTCAGGCAGGCATCGCCCGCCGGGTGTCCATGCGAATCGTTGATCTGTTTGAAGTGATCCAGATCGATGAACAGCAGCCCGATCGGTAACCCGCGCGCCCGCGCACGAAGGCACGCGCTGTCGAGACGCTCCAGCAGCGAGCGCCGATTGAGCACTCCCGTGAGTGCATCGGACTGCGCACGACGCTCGGCATCGGTGAGCGCGAGACGCTGATCGCGCAGACGATCGGCGACGCCGAGGGCGATCAGCACCGCGGCAGCGACCATCGACGCAGGCAGTCCGTAGTAGAGCAGCGCAGCTGACTCGCCGTCATCACGGGTGAACAGCAGATGCAGCGCGGTCGCAATCGTCAGCGCTTCGAGCAACCCCCACGCGACCAGGAACCAGCCCGCAGCTCGATTATTGCGACGCCAGGCCAGGAACGCGACGACCAGTGTCGTCACTGCGGAAGTCACGAACACGATGTTGCCGAGCGCCACGACAATTTCGCCGAGCCCGACGACATCGAGGAAGTTGGCGAATGCCAGCACCACGAACGTCACCGCAAACCAGCCGAATACGGCATACACGCGCGGCGAGAATCGCTGCAGCTCGGCGATCTCGCGCACGAACAGGCACGCCACTGCACCGCTGAACGCGGCCGCGACATTCCAGGTGTAGCTGATCGCAGGCAACGCGAGCGAAAGCACCGGCCAGTCGAAGCCCTGACCCGACAGATACGCAACGTACAGCGCCTGCAGCGCGAACAAGGTCGCGTACAGCAGCAGCAGCCGATCTGACAACACGAACCAGATCAGCAGTGCCGCAACCGACATCGCCATCAGCGCCCCGAACGACAACGCGATCATGCGCGCGTGATCGGCCGACAGCGTCATAGTCTCGGGCAACGTCGAAGTCGAAAAACGCATGCCGGTCGGACCCGGCGAGATTGCGCTGGCGTGGACGTAGACCGGCTGACCCGCTTGCAGGCCGGCGGGCAGGATGTAGATCGCATCCTGAGCGCCGACGAATCCCGGCACATGGGTCGCGAGCCGCAGCGGCACTGGCTGACCGTGATCGACGACGAACATCTCGACGGTCATATTGCGTCCCTTGCGCACGTTCACAGTCGGAACGTCGCGGGGCAGGAACGCTTCGGGAAGAGTCAGCCGCAGCCAGTAGTCGCTGGCACGGGGCCACGAGCTCATCGCGCTCCGGGGCAGAAAGCGGTCGTCGAGAGCGCCGCTGGTCACTTCCGCGGCGCCCGCCTGAGCCAGTTCCGGATCGAGGCGTTTGACGTCGAATGCAGCTCCCGCGGCGCTCGCCGCCGTGGAGAGCGAAGCGAGCAGCCCAAGAAGGCAGGCCGCGAGGATCGTGCGCATGGGCGGCAATCCTAATCAGGCATTCCCGCACAAGGCAACGAACGCGTCGCAAACCTGGAGATTCTGTAATGTTGCAGGATGACTAAAATGGCCGCATCGCCTGGAGAGATAAGAATGAATCGCACTGTTGCGGCGAGCCTGGCGCTCGCGGGGATCATGCTGACATCCACCGCCTTCGCGCAAACCTGCCCGCCCGCGGGAATGACGCGCGAGCAGCTGGTCGACCTGAAATCCCATGAGTTCGCAGTGCCCGACGCGGCGCGTCGGCAAGCCCTGGCGCTGGACCTCGTCGCTTGCCTCGGCAGCCCCGACCCGACGCTGCGCGACGGCATCGCGTTCGAGGCATTGGCTGCATGGATGCGAAACAAGCAGCTCTCGCCGGCGACGGTCGGCGCGATCCGCGACCGGCTGGTGGCGCTGCTCGGACCCGACTCCCCGGATCCTGCTGGCGTGCAGCGACCGTTCGCGGCGCTGGTGCTGGCCGAGGTCGCACGCGTCGACCGCGTCGAGCCGTTCATGACCGATCCGCAGCATCGGCAACTGGTCGACGCGGGCACTCGCTATCTGCGGTCGGTGCATGACTATCGCGGTTTCGACGAGCGCGAAGGCTGGCGCCATGGCGTCGCGCACACTTCCGATCTGATGTTGCAGCTCGCAGTGAATCCGCGGACGTCGAAGGCGCAGCTGGATCAGATGCTCGCCGCGATCGCGACGCAGATCGCGCCGGCCGGCGAGCACTCCTACATCTATGGCGAGGGCGACCGCCTCGCGCAAGCAGTGTTCTACATCGCGAAGCGCAAGCTGCACACCGCCGACGAATGGCACAAGTGGTTCGAGCAAGTCGCCGCGCCAGCGCCATTGGCGAACTGGGGCGACGCATGGACCTCGCAGCGGGGGATCGCCAAGCATCACAACACGATGCAATTCCTCACCACGCTTTATCTGTACGTGCGCGAGAGCGGCGCCGAGTTTCAGGACCTGGTGGTGCCGTCGATCGTCGCGGCGATCAAGCCCTTGTTGTGAACCTCACGGCCGCGAGACGTGAGTGTAGATCACCTGCCACTTGCCATTGCGCTTGGCCCAGATATCGGCGAAGCGCAGTTTGACAGCGAACGGCTTGCCGCCATCCGTACCGCGCAGGTCCACGACACCGCCCATCACTGCGCCGTCGCTCCACACTTTCTCGACCGGCTGCATGATCTCGAACGGCTCGATCTTGTAACCCGGCGCGGTGTAGTCGGCGATGAGCTCCGCCTTGCTCTGAATGCGGCCCGAGCTGTTCACGAGCGTGTAGTCGTCCGCGACCAGGCGCTGCAGCTCGGCTTTGTCGCCGTGAATCTGCGCCTCGTCGTAGTCTTTGACCGCTTTCGCAAGATCGGCCGGCAAATCAGCAGCATTGGCCGCTGAGCCCAGGAGCATCGCTGCGATCAGCAACGCCGCACGCGCATTCCACATGACGCCTCCGCACGGAAAACGAAAGCGTCAAATATAGCGCGTGATCCAATTCGGACGCTCGCGCTTCTTGCGGTAATACCACGCGCACGGTCCGATCATGACAATGAGCAGCAACAGCCAGATCGCGTAGGTTTCGGCGAGACCGAACTTCGTGCGCAGGATCCCGGCCGCGAGGCCGAGCACGTAGAAGTGCACGATGTAGAAGAAGAACGGCACACGTCCGAATACGGCGAACGGCCGCAGCAGCGCGGGTGTGCCATTGCGCGTGACGGCCGAGAGCACGATCAGCGTGACGAAGATGCAGCCGAACGACCACGCGAGGAACGGCAGGTCGGGCGGATACTTCGAGAACTCCCAGAACTGCACGCTCGCGACGCTGGAGTACGAGTACGCGTTGCCGTAGCCGCCATAGAGACGCACAGCGAAGAAGAACGCGAAGGCGATCGCCGCGAGCGTCGCCCACAGTTTCACCGGGCGTGCGCGTTGCATCGAATCGCGTCCGACCACGAATCCCAGCAGCAGGATGGCGCTCCAGGGGATGATTGGATACAGCGAGCGGAACGCACCTTCACGCACGGGCTCGTAGAGCATCGCGCGCAGCGGCAGCGGCAACCACGAGACGTCGAGCAACGGATGCAGCAGCAGAATGCCGAGCGCGATCGGCACGAGAATCCGACTCGACACGTCACGCAGCAAAGCGGTCGCGATGATCGCGACACCGATGCAGGTGAGCACCATGAACGAATAGAACCCCATCAGAGCGCGCGGCAATCCCATCACCAGCGCGTCGACGGCAATGAGCACGAAGCCTCGGATCAGCAGGCGTCGCGTCACCTCGGCATGCGTCACGCCGCGGTTCTCCCGAGCCAGGCTCGTCAGCGCGACCATGAAGCCCGCCATGAAAAAGAATCCCGGCGCGACCGGCACGCCGGTGAAGCGAGTCAGGAACTGGAAGATATCGCCGAACGCGGGCGCGGGCCCTGCGGCCAACTCCTCGGCAGCGCGGCCGGAGTTGAACATGAGCGAAGCGTGATCCAGCCCCATGTGCGCGATCAGCAAGCCGCGGAAGACGTCGACATAGGATTGGCGCACGCCGGGTGCAGTGACAGCCGCGGCGGCCTGAGCGCGCGCGGCGGCGGACAGATCGTTCGTCATGGCCATATGATCGGCAAACCCCGTTGCCACCTGCCACAGCGCCCGGCCGGAATCGACCCCTGACGAAGGACAGGGCTCCGAAGCGTTACTTGCCGGTCGCGTAGCGCTTCACGAGTCGATACAGAAAATCTTGCGAATCGTAAAACTGCGCTACACCGACACGCTCATCGCGCCCATGCGCCCGCACGTCGGCGATATCTCCGAACAAGCCCGACACGCCATACATCGGGATGCCTTTCGCTCGCAAGTAGGCGCTGTCTGTCGCGCCGGTGCCCATGATCGGGATGACCGTCACGCCCTTCCACATCTTGCCAGTGAGCTCCTCGATCGGCTTGATCACGATCGGATTCAGCGTCGAGACGGGCGCGGGCGGCGCACCGGCCTGGCTCCGCAGCGTCACTTTGATCCCATCGTCGGCGAACACGCGCACGAGCGTACGCTGCACGTCCTGGACCGAATCCTGCGGCAGGATGCGACAGTTCACGTTCGCGGTTGCCTTCTGCGGCAGAGCGTTGCGTGCATGTCCAGCCTGGAGCATCGTCGCGACACACGTCGTGCGCAGCATCGAGTTGTAAGCGGGGGTCTGCGCCAGTGTCGCCGCAGCGTTGGCATTTGTGCCGTTGGACTGCACGACTGCCTTCATCGCCGCGCCGAGATCGCCGCCTTCGAGCGCAGCGGTGCGTTCGAAGAACGCGCGCGTGACCTCGTTGAGGTTGACCGGGAAGTCGAACTTGCCGAGCCGATCGAGCGCGGCCGAGAGTCGATAGATCGCGTTGTCGCGAACCGGCACGGAACTGTGGCCGCCCTTGTTGGTGATCTCCAGGTCGAAATCGCGATACAGCTTCTCAGTCGCTTGCACGGCGTTGAACAGCTTCTTGCCGTCGCGCTCGCGCCCGCCGCCGCCTTCGTTCAGCCCGAACTCCGCTTCGATCAGCTCGCGATGCTCGTTGGCCAGCCACGAGACGCCGTTGTAGTCGCCGCCCTCCTCGTCCGAGGTGAGCGCGAGAATGATGTCGCGCTTCGGCTTCAGGCCTTCCTGCCGGTAGCGAATCATGTTGGCGACGAAGATCGCTGCCATCGCCTTGTCATCGGCAGTGCCGCGGCCGTAGTAGTAACCGTCGCGCTCGATCAACTTGAACGGGTCGAGATCCGACGACCAATCCTCTTTGTGCGCCTCGACGACGTCGAGATGCGCGACGAGCAGCACCGGCTTCTGCGTGCCGTTGCCGCGCAAGCGCGCGACGACATTGCCCTTCTTCGCATTGCCCGGAGGTACCAGCACCTGCACGTCGGCCTGCGCAAAGCCGGCGGCGACGAGTCGTGCGGCCATCGCGCGCGCTGCCTGCGTGTTATCGCCGACGGAATCGGTCGTATTGATCTCGACCAGCTCTTTGTAGATTTCGAACAGCGCGCGCTGCTCGGGCTTGAGATCGGCCGCAGCGGTAACGCTCACAGCGCCGAACGCAGTCAACAGAGGAAGGATTGTTCCAAGAAACGTTCTTTTCATGACAGACCGCCACTGGTTGCGATCCGGCATGATAGAGGAAATCAAAGCTCGACGGTCTGGCGGCGCTCCAAGCCCTTCGCTACTGCTTCGGCGCGCGTGCGCGCGCCGAGCTTGCGAAACAGGGATTCGATGTGGAACTTGACCGTGTGCAAGGAAATGCCAAGGTCGCGCGCGATCGCCTTGTTGCTCGAACCCGCGCCGATGGCCGCAAGCACGTCCAGCTCGCGCGGCGTGAGCAACACACCGGCGGCCCGCTCTGCCAACTCTTCGAAGCCGCGCGGACGCTGGTCTATCGCGGGCTCGGGCACGCCGCGTACGGACGATCCGCCGGCCACCGAATGCAACGCCGCCTCGATCTGCTGTGCCGTCGCCGCGCCATCGAGCAACACGACATCCGCAGAAGCCGCGTCCGCGATGGCGTGACCCGCATGCGCGACGATTTGCGTGAGCTCCTCGCGGCGTGCCGGGTCGCGCGTCACGATCGCTACGCTGAGGATGTTCGCTGCTTTCTGCTTGACCACCCGAAGACTCATTGGATTCCTGTCATCACTGCCGAGGACGCGCGGTGATCACGACGTTCGAAGTCAGCACCTCGCCACCGCGGATCAATCGCAGCACTACTGTCTTGCCGACGCTCTGATCGTCGAGCTGAGCGATGACCCGGCGCAGGCCGCGCATCGATGCTCCGTCGATCGTCAGCAGGATGTCTCCTGCCTTCACACCCGCCACCTCACCTGGACCGCCGGCGGCGATCGACATCACCATCATCCCGGTCGTCTCGCCCGCGTCTGCGCGCAGCGGCTCCGGAACGGCGACCGGCTGCAGCCCGAGGCCGAGCCAGCCGCGCGGAACCTGGCCGTCGCTCAGCAGTTGCGGCACGACGCGCCCGAGAGTCGCGACCGGAATGACCAGCACCACTCCCGGCGGTCCGAGCGTCGACATGCCCACCAGGGCGCCCGACGCATCGAGGACTGGTCCTCCTTCTTCGGTGCGGCGCAGGCGGATATCAAGGGCGATACGCTGCTCGAGCCGGCCGCCTGCCCTGCTGTACCACTGCGGACCGACGGAACTGACGAGGCCTAGCCGCGCAGTCGCAGCTCCCTCGGCATCGGCGCCGAGCGCCAGAGCGAGGCTTCCGACCCGGGCGGTCCCGTGCGGCACGGTCGTGGCCGCGAGCGGAGCGTCCGTTCGTAGCACCAGGAGATTCGTGCCAGGGTCGCGTCCGGCGATGCGCGCGGTGGCCGTGGCGCCCGAGGCGGTCACGACCTCGTACTCGTCGCGATTGCCGATGGCCTGCTCGGAGGTGACGACCGCGTCGGGCTGCCAGAGCAACGCGCTGACGTGTCGATGGGATGAATTGCGGACGGCGACTGCGAGGCCCTGCGCAGCCGCGACGTGCGCCTCGATGGCTTGCGAAAGATCGCTGAGGGGGTTGTGTGCGTCCATGGGCGCAAACGATGCGCGCCTCACCGTTCATTACCCATCGGGCGATTGACCGGGGCCCGGCTGAACGGCCGGGTGGATTCGCGGACGCGCGGCGCGAAGATCCAACGCATGCTCCAACCATCGCGCGTCGAGCAAACTACGCTCGACCCTTACTCTCAGGTCGTCGCAGAAGCCTTCGACTTCGTCAGTCCTGCCGTCGTCAGCATCTCGGTGCGCTCGCGCCGCGGACCGTCCGGCGTCGGCTCCGGCGTGCTCTACACACCCGACGGCTATCTGCTCACGAACAGCCACGTCGCGAACGGCGCGACTGAGTTGCGCGCGGCGCTGACCGACGGCCGCGAAGTTCCGGCGACGCTGGTCGGTGATGATCCGGAGACCGACATCGCAGTGTTGCGACTCGCCGGCAGCGGCTTTCCTTACGCGACGTTCGGCAGCTCATCGTCGCTGCGCGTCGGGCAGCTCGTCATCGCGATCGGCAATCCGTTCGGCTATCAGGCGACGGTGACTGCAGGCATCGTCAGCGCGCTCGGCCGCAGCCTCCGCACGCGCTCCGGGCGACTCGTCGAAAGCGTGATCCAGACCGACGCGCCGCTGAATCCCGGCAACTCGGGCGGCCCGCTCGTCGACGGCTCGGGACACATCGTCGGCATCAACACGGCCATCGCGGGCGGCGCTCAGGGAATCTGTTTCGCGATCGGCATCGACATCGCGTCCAACGTTGCTGCAACGCTGATGCGCGAAGGACGCGTGCGCCGCAGCCGCCTGAGGTTTGCGGGACAGACGATCATGCTCGATCGTCGCATCGTGCGCGGGCTAGGACGCTCGGCGTCGAGCGCAATCATGGTGCTCGAAGTGCTGGAGGACGGCCCGGCGCAGCGGGCGGGATTGGAAAAAGGCGACGTGCTGGTGGAATTCGATGGCGCGCAGATCGAGAGCCTCGATCATCTGCATCGCTTGTTGACGGTGGAGCTCGCGCAGCGGGAGGTGCCGCTGCGCGTGCTCAGAAGGGGGAAAGTTCTTGACTTGAGCGTGCGGCCAGTCACGCAGTGACCGGAAAACTCTCGCAGAGACGCCAAGATCGCCAAGGGACAGAATTCAGATTTATGGATCTGTATACCTGTAGATCTGAATCTCTGGTTCTTCTTGGCGGGCTTGGCGATCTTTGCGAGAGAATTTCCGGATCCGGCCAGCTACTCGGTGCCCTTTGCTGTTAGCGGAAACGCTCGCGCGACGCGACCCAGCCACACTCGGATCGCGCCGGTGCGCAGATCCTTCTCCGGCGTGAAGCCGAGCCGCACGATGATCAGGTCCTTCGACGGCACCACCAGCGTGAACTGGCCTTCGAAGCCCTCCGCGCTGAACGCGTCGCGCTCCGGACCGGTATCGATGCGCGACTTGTAGGGTTTGCCGTCCCCGTCCGTCGGCGTCACCCACCAACCCGCGCCGTAGATGTCGGCGTTCTCGCTCTTGCCGGCCGTGCGCGCGAAGTCGACCCAGCCTTCGGGCAGGACGCGCTGACCGTCCCACATGCCGTCGCGCAGGTACAGCAGCCCGAACTTCGCGAAGTCGCGCGCGGACGCGTAGATGAGAGCGCTGCCGTAGTAGAGGCCGCTGGCATCGAACTCGGGCTGCGGCTTGATGCCGATCACGTCGAACAGGCTTTCGTGCATCCACTGCAGCATCGCGGCGCGGCGTGCCGTTGGCGACTCCGGATTCGGCACGATCGCACGCGTCAGGGCATCGGCCGTGAGTACGATGCCGCACGAGTTGTAATTCCAATGCGTGCCCGGCTCATGGATGAACGGCAGGCCGGCGCAGTAGTTCGCGACGTCCAGGCGCCCCGGCCCGAACAGCTTGCGCGATGCGTCGCTGTCCGCGATCGTCTTCGCTTCGATTTCCAGGTAGCGCATGCCGTCCGTCATCTGCAGCCAGGTGCGCCACGGAATCTGCGCCTGCTTGTCGGTCGCAGCCCAATGCGGATTGCCCATCGGTGCGTCGACGTTCACTTTGCCCTGCTTCGATGCGACGCCGACCAGCGCCTGCGTGATCGACTTCGCCATCGACCACGAGACCAGCTTCATGTCGGCGTTGTAGCCGGCACCGTACTGCTCGTGCACCAGCTTGCCGCCGACGATGACCACGACTTCGCGCGTCTCGCCGAGCCCGGGCGCCTTCTGGCCGAACGCGTCGGTCATCGCTGCGTCCAGCGCAGCGCGATCGACACCTTCCGGCAGCGGGCCGGTCGGCCATTCGGTCGTCGGCCAGGGAACGTCGGCAGGCTGCGGCGGCAGCGGCGCGAGCTCCGCGCGCGCTGCTACGACACAGCAAGAAGTGGCAACAGCAATCCAGATCGCTCGACGCGAGAGTGCGCTCATGGTGAGTCTCCTCAATTCACTGGATGGCAGCCGAAGCCCGGCTCGAACTTCGACTGCGCGGAGACCAGGCCCGCGAGCGCAGACACTTTGACGCCGCTGTCGCCCTTTTCGACCGTCAGCGGCTTGAGCGCTTCCGGATCGTAATCCGTGCGGCACGACTCCAGCGGCCGGCCGGCGACGAACAGGCACGAGCACGTCTGCTTGGCGACGTACACCGTGCCGATCTTTGCTGTCGCCCAGGTGTCGCGACCCGCGAACAGCGCGACGGCGACGATCGCCACCACGACAACGATGCCGATCAACCACCCCTTGCCGCGCATGTCTGCTTCCTCCCCTGGTTTATTCGTTTTGGGTTGTACGTTTTGCCAATCATAGCGCGCTGTGCAACGGAGTTTTCAGCGTCGGTCTGATTCCAGCGTCCGCAGCCGCGGCCGATACTGTCTGCGTAGGCTCGAAGAACAGGTTATGGAGGGTTGCGCGATGGTCCGCTATCCGACTGAGCAGTTGATGACGGTGGAAGAAGCCGAGCGTCTCTCCGAACTGCACACCGGGCGCACGCGGCGCAAGCAGCAGCCCCGTCAACCGAGCCTCTGGGCCTGGCAGTCCGTATCCGGTGCACTGGAGCAGACAGTGACCGAAGCCCAAGTCGACGAAATGATGCGGCAGCTCCAAAGCCAGGACCGATAGTCGATCTGAAAAGCGGGTGCCCCCGCCTGCTTCCGAGGTAACCCTTCACGCAGGCCTTGCCGCCAGTACACCGGGGTACTGGCGGTCTTCTTTTTTCTGCTGTCGTAATTACTCGCGGAACCGTTCCTGGCCGGCGAAGCCGATGCGCTGCATGCCGCTGCGCTGGGCGATCGCCAGTACCTTCGCGACCGAGTCGTAGCTGGCGCGCCGGTCGGGTAGCACGTGCAGCTCCGCCTGATTGGCCTTGCCCGCTTCCACCGCGAAATACCGCTCGAGCTGCGCCAGGTCCTGGACGACCGTGCCGTTCCACAGAATCGTGCCGTCGAAGTCGATCGTCAGACTGATCGATTCGCGTGGGAGTGGGGACGGCTCGCCGCCGATGTGCAGATTCGTGCTGCTGGTCATCACCGGCAGCGTGATGATGAACAGAATCAGCAATACCAGCATGACGTCGACCAGCGGCGTGGTGTTCATGTCGACGATGGGACCGGAATCGTCAGTCGCACTGATGCTCATGGCCATGAGGCTTCTCCTTGTTGCGAGGACTCCGTCAGGATCTGACTGGCGCCAATCGCGTCAGTTCCTGGGACGCTTGCGCTTGCGCCATTCCCACGGCTCGATGCGGTCTTTCAGTGGCAGTGCCCACAGACCGCGTTTCTCCTTGCGAGCCTCCTGTTCAACGTCGTACAGCGCGGGACCGCGCGCGAACTCCGTGTAGAACCAGGCGCCGCCTCGCCTGACGATCTCTGCATTGAGATAGGTGGTGCCGTTCCAGACGTGGACGACGGTGCGCCCATACCGGTCGGTGTCGACGGGCATCAGCACCAGCTGCTGTCCCTGCGCCAGCGCCATGAGCTCCCGCTTCGCCTGTTGGCCGTACGGCTGGTCGAGCTCCGGTGCGTCGACGTCGGCGAGCCGGAACTCCATCGCCACGCCCTGCACTTTCGCGACCAGCGAATCGCCGTCCTTGACTCGCACCAGCGGACCGTAGAAGACGCCTTCGTCACCGGGACGTGGCGGATGCGGAGCAGCGGCGACCGTGAGGAGCAGCAGCGCAACCACAGCGACTGTCCGCGGCATTCTTGTACGCATGCCGCAATCCTACTGGACGGGCCGCACGAACCTGAGCTAGCGTCCGCACTCTTTCCGTTTCGAGAGTCGTCGCCATGCGCAAGCTCATTGCTCTCACGCTGTTGTCTGCGGTGTCCGCATCAGTCCTGGCGACGCCGCCCGCTGCGCCGAACCGCCTGTTCCAGGGGCGCGACCTGTTCGCGCTGCAGCTCGCGAGCGATCCGCAGATCCGGCCGGACGGCCGCGAGATTGCTTACACGCGCATCTCCTTCGACATCATGACGGACCGTGGCCGCCAGTCGATCTGGTTGATCGACTCGGAGAGCGGCGAGCAGCGGCCGCTGGTCACCGCCGCCGGCTCGCATTCGCAGCCGCGCTGGTCACCGACCGCTGATCGCATCGCCTACGTCTCGACCGCCGATGGCGGCAGGCCGCAATTGTTCGTGCGCTGGCTGCAGAGCAATCAGACGGCGAAGATCGCCGATCTCACAGATGCGCCCGGCAACCTCAACTGGTCGCCCGACGGCAAGTGGATCGCGTTCACGATGTTCGCACCCGACGAAAAGCCGCGGCTCGGCGAAGCGCCGCCCAAGCCCGAAGGCGCCGAGTGGGCGCCCCCGCTCGAGCTGATCACGGACATGATCTACCGCACCGACGAAGGCGGTTATCTCAAGCCCGGCTTCACACATATATATGTCGTTTCCGCCGACGGCGGTGCGCCGCGGCAACTGACGTTCGGCGCGTTCAACGAAGACGGCCCGATCTCGTGGGCGCCGGACGGCCAGTACGTGCTCGTGACCGGCAATCGCCGCGAGAACTGGCAGCGCGAGCCGGTGAATACCGAGATCTATCGCGTCGCACTCGCTGACGGCGCGATCCAGGAACTGACCAAGCGTAACGGGCCGGATCGCGGCGCGGTCGTGTCGCCCGACGGCAAGTCGATCGCGTATGTGAGCTTCGAGGACCAGTACCTCGGTTACCAGAATGCCGAGCTCAACGTGATGGGGCTCGATGGCAGCAATTCGCGCTCGCTGACGGCGTCGCTCGATCGCACGATCGGCGATGTGGTCTGGGCGCGCGATGGCCGGAGCCTGTACGTGCAGTACGACGACAAGGCGGTCACCAAGGTCGCGCGCGTGTCGCCCAACGGCCGCGTCGAAACCGTCGTGGAAGGACTCAGCGGCGGTTCGCTCGATCGCCCGTACACCGGTGGCCAGTTCAGCATCGCGAACAACGGCACGATCGCTTTCACCAGCGGCTCGACGCAACGGCCGACTGACATCTCGATTGCGCGCGGCGGCAAAGTGCGCCAGCTCACGCACCTCAGCGACGGCCTGTTGAACGACAAGACCCTCGGCGATGTGAAACCGTTGAAGGTCAAATCGTCGGCCGATCAGCGCGACATCGCCGCGTGGATCGTCACGCCGCCGAATTTCGATCGCTCGAAGAAGTACCCGCTGATCCTCGAGATCCACGGCGGGCCGTTCGCGGCGTACGGGCCGCGCTTCTCGACCGACTATCAGCTGTATGCCGCCGCAGGCTATGCGGTGCTGTACACGAATCCGCGCGGCTCGACGTCCTATGGCAACGAGTTCGCGAATCTCATCCATCACAAGTATCCCGGGCAGGATTACGACGACCTGATGAGCGCAGTCGATGCAGCAATCGCCGAGGGCTACGTCGATGCCGACAATCTGTTCGTCACGGGCGGCTCGGGCGGCGGCATCCTGACTGCGTGGATCGTCGGCAAGACGACGCGCTTCAAGGCAGCGGTGTCGCAGAAGCCGGTGATCAACTGGGCGAGCACGGTGCTGACGACGGACATCGCGCCGTTCATGCCGAAATACTGGTTCGGCAAGCTGCCGTGGGAAGACCCGAATGCGTACTGGCAGCGCTCGCCGCTGTCGCTCGTCGGCGCGGTAAAGACTCCGACGCTCGTGCTGGTCGGCGACCACGACTTCCGCACGCCGCTGAGTGACTCCGAGCAGTACTACCAGGCGTTGCAGTTGGCGGGCGTGCCGACCGGACTGGTAAAGGTGCCTGGTGCATCGCACGGCGGCCTCACGGCGCGGCCGTCGCAGTCAGCAGCGAAAGCGAGCGCGATTCTCGCGTGGTTCGATCGTTATCGCGGCAAGCCGGCTGCAGCACCGGCGGCAACGAGCACCACGTCGGCCGGCAACTGACGGCGGGTTAGCGGCGCGCGACTGCCCAGTGCACGAGCGCTGGGACGATCGCCAGCAAGCCAGCGCCTTCGTGAAGGACGCTGTTGACGGCGCGCGCCGCGTCTGAAGTCAGGTAGTAGCTGCCGAGACCGGTCAGCGCCAGCACGGCGAGCAGCACGATGAGCGCGACACCGCTGACGCGTTGCGCGCCGCGGTTCCAGTTGAAGCCGACGTGGGAACCCGCGATCCAGCCGAATAAGAACGTTGCTATGACGGCGAGCACGCCGTGAACGACCAGGATCCCCGGCTGCCACGGATGCGGCGCGGCACCGAACTCCGTATCGCGCGCGAAGAACAGGTGCAGGACCAGCCACGCCAGTCCGCTGAGCCACAACAGACCCAGGCTCGCATAGAGAATGTTGCGTAACCAGGCTGGCATGGTCAGCCTGTCGACCCGCTGGCGACTGCGGCGACAACCGCTGTTTGTCGGATCGCGAGGATGCGGCGCACGCCTGCGGTGACGTGCTCGCTGGAAAGTGTCGCGCCGGCAATGTTCTTGATGTCCGTACCGAAGCGCAGCTGCTGCACGGTCGAGCGCCCGGCGAACTGTGCGAGCCAGCGCGGGTTGCGAATCTCGCCACCGTGACTCTCGCGATACTCGAGCACGCGCACCGGCAGCAACTGGCCGTTGGCGCGGATGCCGACGGCGTAAGTGATGAAATCCTCGCGCCCGATGACTTCGTCGACGAACACGTGACCGAGCAGCGTCGCGCCCTGCCGCGCCGCCCAGATACTGAGCGTGCCGTGTCCGGCCTGCGGGCCTGCGAGGCGCGCGATTTCCTGAAGCTGCGCGGCCGACAGATTCAGCGGAACGACTTCGAAGGCCGTCGCGTCCGGGAACAGCTCGCGCTGCGCGTCCGCGGCGGACGCGTACACCGCCGCGCTCGCGCAATTCACGGGCGCGGTCGCCAGTACGCAGACGACGGCCGCGAGCGTTGGCTGCAATTCCTTCATGTCAGAACGCATAGCCCAGGCCGAGATCGATGCGATCGGCGTCCGAGTTCAGGTCGAACTTCTGGTAGTCGAGTTTGAACACGACGCCTGAATTGATGTTCAAGTTGATCCCCAGCGTCGTGATTTCTTCGGCTTCGAGCGCGGCCGGCGTGAGTCCGGCGCCGATGAATGCGTAGCCGGCACCGGTGTTGACGCGCTCGAAGCGCGCGAATGGCGCCAGCGTCCAGGAGTTCGGCAAGGTGGCGATGTACGCCGCTTGCGCGTACCAGCCGTAGAAGCTCTCGGGAATCAGCACGGGATTGCCGACCAGCGTCAGGTTGACGGCAGCGGTGTCCGAGATGGTCCCGCGCGCGTACAGCGCACTCAGGTCCCAAGACCCAGGCGTCCAGCGCGCATGGCCCTCCCACAGCAGCAGCTTGTTGTTGTCGAAACCGGGCTGACCCTGCGAGATGTCGCCGTAGACGACCGACCCGCCGACACGCAGGCCGGGAATGCCGGTGTAGTTGACGGCTCCGAAGCTGCTCAGGTCGCCGGCGCGCGCCAACTGTCCTTCCTGGTGAATCGAGCCGAGCGGCGATTCGAGTCCTTCCTCCGAGGCGGCGTCCCACGCCGACAGGTCATGCCCGGTCGTGATGCCGACGTCCCAGCGCCAACCCGCAGTGGTGTTGCCTTCGAGCGCTGCGCCGATCTCGCGCCAGGTCGAGGGAATGATCGCGGTCTCGACGAAGTTGCGGAACACGCCGTAATAGCGCGTCGGCTCGTGCGACTCGTTGAGCAGCCCGGACGGAATCAGGAACAGGCCGAGCTTCGCGTAGATCGTGTCGCTGATCTCGCGCTCGATCCACGCCTGCTCGACCTCGACTTCGCCGGCGTCGTCCGCCGAGGCGATCGCGTGCTCGACCTCCAGCTCGCTGATGAAGCGCGTGCGCTCGTCGAAGCGATAGCTCGCGCCGAGCACGAAGCGGCCGACGTCCGCGGTGGTGCCCGAGGAATCGTCGGTGGGACGGGAATAACTCAGTTCGCCATAGCCGAACCAGTCGACGACATTGCGATCAGGCTCGGCCCTGCCGGTCGCTACCGTCGCGGCGGTCGCGGTGGCCGGCGCGCTCGCAGGCTGCTGCTGCGACTTGAGGGCGGCCAGCTCTCGCTGCACCTCCTGTAGTTGCAGCGCGAGCTCCGCGACTTTCGCTTCGAGATCTGCTTGTGTAGCAGCGCGCGCAGGCGACAGCGCCGCAAGTGTGCAGGCAAGAGCGGCGGCGATCCGCAGCACGCGGGGCATCGTGACGAGTCCGGTGACAGTCATTGGTTCGAATCTCATTGGGTGAAGCCATCGGTAAGGGTTTGCAGGAACGCGACCACGTCCTGGATCTCCGGCTCGCTCAGCGCCGGCAGGTCGCCGGGGCGGCGATCGTACGGAGGCTCGGTCGTGTTCACGTTGGCGGCGAGCTCGGCGGGCAGATCGTCGAACTTGCGCGGCAAGCCGCTCCCGGGATCGAGCGGATACCACTCGTCGGGATTCGTGTCGCGACGCACGTAGAAGCGCACGACCTCGAGCAACGTGGCAAAGCGGCCATTGTGAAAGTAAGGGCCGCTCACCGCGACGTTGCGCAACGTCGGCACCTTGAAGGCACCGCACAGCTCGCGCATGTCGACGATGTCGGTGCGATCGGGGCCGCACAATCCCAGGTCGAAATAGTCCGGATCGTAGTTAGCGCTGATATCTGCGCTGCGCGGCACGCCGAGGTTGTCGTACGTGAAATCTGTGAAGAGCGGCGGCGCGCCGTTCGCGCCGCGCGCGCTCGGATGGCACGCGGCGCAATTGCCCTTCTGCGGATCGTTGAACAGCGCGAGTCCGCGCAGCTCCGCATCGGTCAGGCGCACCCGGCCCGCGAGGAACGCATCGTACTTGCTGGTGTACGGCGCAAATTCCGCCAGGTCTTCCTGCTGATACTTTTGCAGGGCGAACAACGCGCGCTCGAAAGCTGCCTCCGGCGTTGCAAAGACCTGGTCGCCGAACGCGGCGCGAAACTCGCTCGCGTAGGCGGCCCGGCTCAGCTTGTCGACAACGTCGACCACCGAGGCGTTTGCCATCTCGTGGGTCGCGAGGAACGGTCGGCGCGCCTGCTCCAGCAACGAGGCTGCGCGGCCGTCGCGGTCGAAACCGCCGGTCGGCGTGCCTTCACCGTCGAAGAAGAACGCGGGATTCTGCGTGAGGTACTTGAGCGAGGGGGCGTTGCGGAAACCCTGCACATCCAGGTCGATGCCGCCGGTCGGTACCACGGAGTCGCCAGCGAACGCATGATCGCTTTCGTGACAGCTCGCGCAGGCGATGCGCCCGCTGGCCGACAGCGACGTGTCATGGAAGATCTTCTCGCCGAGCGCCGCGGCAGCGGAAAGATTCGCGGTAGCGACGGGCGCAGAGCCAGCGCCATCGCCGCCGCCGGAGGTACAGGCGGCGAGCCCAGCCAGAGCAAGGAGCGAAAGCCAGGAGCGCGGACTTGGGACCATGTTTTTCGGCTTGTCAGTCGGGCCAGAGACCGATGCGAGCGCAAATGATAACGAATTGCATTTACAGTGACAGCCCCATCGCGCGAAACTCGGCCCGATGGATCGATTGCCCGCAACCTCTGCGATGATTTTTCAGCGAGTTACGGTCGGACTCGGGACGTTCCTTGCCATTCAGGCGCAAGGCATCGGTGACGCGGCGGCCCAGGCGCGCGCCCTCGATCGGGTCTGCGAGATTTTTCAGACGGTCGAGCAGGTGATGCACCCGACAGCAGCCGGCAGCGACCTCGTGCGGATCGCCGAGGCATCAAGCGGAGCGCTGCTGTCCGTGCATCAGTGGACGTTCGAAGTGCTGTCGCTCTCGCTGCGACTGTGGCGATTGAGCGGCGGCCATTTCGACCCATGCATTCCGGCCAGCCCCGCCAGCGTCGGCGACCTGCAGCTCGTCGAGCCCGCTTCGGTCCGCGTCCCGCCCCGCCCAGCCGTGCTGGACTTGGGCGGGATCGCTAAGGGATTCGCGATCGATCGCGCAGTCGAGGCGCTGATCGAGGACGGCTGCAGCACCGGCTTGGTTAATGCCGGCGGCGATATGCGCGCCTTCGGCCCGCAGGCATACGAAATCGAGCTGCGGATCCCGGGGTCGTCGCGGCGTCTGCAACTCGCGGCGTGCGCACTCGCTGTCAGTGCGCCGAAGACAGCGCGCTCACCGAGCGGGCATCGCGGTTTCTATTCGCGTGTTGCCGGAGCCGAGCTGTCAGGTCATGCAGTCGGCGTGCTCGCGCCAAACGCGGCAGCGGCTGACGCACTCACCAAGTGCGCTCTCACTTGTACGTCAGATGTTCTGCGCCGCCTGCTCGATGAATTCGCCGCGTCGTTGCTGCCGCTCGACTGAGCGTCAGCCCTCGACCAACCCGTCGTTCTTCGGCGGGTCGGCGAGCGGAGCGCCGAGCGGCGCTTCCTGCGCGAGCCTCAGCTCGGTGTCCTGGCCCGACTGTTCGAGCAGGAAGCCGATGACAGCGTACAGCTCGTCGACGTCCATCTGCTCGACGGGAAAGCCCATGAACTGCAGCTCGCGCCCGCGCTCGGCGTAACGTACTTTGAAGTCACGATTCATGGCGTTTCAACGCTCCCCGCTTGGTGCAGTTCCCCGCTTGCGTGCCGTACGAAACGTGACCGAGTAACGCAGCTCCTTCGTCGGCGGAATGCTGTGCTGCCAACCCCAGCGCGCTTCGTCCCGCAGAATGTACGCCGAGCGCGGCTCCAGCTCGAGCGCGAAAACCTCCTTGCGCCGCTCCGGCTTCCACGGATACGGACGGAAGCGAATGCGCGCCGTGCCGAGGAGCGAGATGCCGACGATCAGCTCGAAGTCCGGCACGTCGCGGTGCCAGCCGAGCGGCGTGCCGGGCACGTATTCCGCGATCAGCGCCTGCACGAAATCCTCCGCCGCGACACCGGACCACTGCGCGGCACGTGTTCGCAACGGCGCGAGAAATTCCGGAATCGGCGGCGCGGCGTTCGCCCTCTGATGCGTGAAGTCGTACGCGAACCCGTAATTCACGGTGCGACGGCCCGCGGTGTACTGCCGGTACTGCGCTTCGCGCAGCGGTAACGCCCGAATATTTTCCAGCAGCCCGCGCTCTTCATCGCGATCGATGAACTCGGCGCGATACGTCATGCCCTGAGGCACGAACGGCGGAAACAAGCTGGCTTGCGCACGTGACATATTCCGAGAGTGTACGGCGATTATGTGCGCCCGGTCACACTCGCTCCCGAGTCGCTCGTCGATGCTGCGCGCCCCTTGTGGGGAAAACAGAGGAAGTGACAATGAAGAACAGCGTCATCGCTCTCGGATTGCTGATTGCAGTGGCAGCGCAGGCCGCGCCGCCCACTGTCGAAGAAGTCGGCGATCCGGATTCGTTCGGCCGCGATGTGATCTATCTCGGCAACGCGCAGACTTCGCAGGTCGCGTTGCAGACGGATTGCACGCCTGATCCGATGTTCCCGCCGCTGCCGAACGACCGTTGCATCGTGCTGAATGCGCAGCCCGCAGCGACCAGCTTCAACGAGGATGGCCTCGCGACCCTGCAATTGCCGGCGGAGTCGACCAAGTCGCTGATCTGCTTCGCGCTCACGCCGAACCACAATTTCGAGTTCAACAACCTGACCGGCGTGGCGCAGCCGAATGCGCGCTACAACGCGCGCGCGGTGATCACGATCGAGAACGAGGTGCTGGACGATCCGACGCTGATCGATCCGAACACCGGCCTGCCATACGGCGGCAGGATGACGCTGCCGCTCAGCACGTACTCCGAGTCGCGCAGCATCGCGGCCGGCGAGCGTGAGCAGAAGTCGCTGTTCCTGTCGCGGCACTGCATCGGCGGACTGGTGAGCAAGCGTTCACTAGTCGGCTCCGGCCTGAGCGAGACGCAGGCGAAGCAGTTCTTCAAGAAGCCGATGAAGTTCACCTTCGGCGGGTCCGGCACCGTGCAGATCGTGGACTTCGCCAATTTCTTCTACGGCATCCGCCTGTACGGCGACAGCAAAGACCGATAACGATGCAGGCAAAATAAAGGCCGGGCGGCGCGTGCCGCCCGGCCTTTTTTCATGCTCTGCTGCCGTCTAGCGCACGCGGCCGCGACGGAACAAATTGACGATCGCCAGCAGGATGATTGCACCCACCAGCGACACCAGGAACGTCGCTATCGAGATGCCCTGGTTGATCGTGCCGATGCCCAGCATGGGCGACACGATGAAACCCGCGAGCAACGCGCCGACGATACCTACCACGACATTGAGCAGGATGCCTTGCTGCGCGTCAGTGCGCATGACGATGCTGGCAAGCCAGCCCACAACGCCGCCCACGATCAACCAGACCAGAATACCCATATACCCTCCTCGGGGTCGCCACGATAACTCACGACCACAGAATGAGAGCCGGGTGATCTTGGTTCCGAAGCCCGCTCCGAAAGACGTAAGAAGTACGCTGTCAATCGACGAAGCGGGACACCAGCTTGGCGATGACTGCGCAACTGGGGCGCTCGGGCAGATACTTCACTCGCACCGTTGTGCCGACGGCGGGCAGCGAAGCCATCGATTCACCCATGCGGCGATCGACGTGGCACGTCAGTACCGACGCACGAGCGTCCACGGGATGGAACTCGAAATAGACGCGCGTGAAGGCACCGAACAGCGGCGGTCGCCAGATGCGCAGGATGCGGCCCTGCGCGAGGGCGCCGCGTTTCAGGATCTCCTGCTGCAGCTGCGAGCCGAGCGCGACGAAGCGAGAGGACGCGATCATGGCGACGAGCGCGCCGACGAGGAATGCGATGGCCGGGACGTATTGTGCGGGCATGTGCGGAGCCGAGAATTTGGGACCCGGTTGCGAGCATGCACGCGTCCGGGTCAGCGGGCCTTGAATTGCCTCGCAATTCTTACACGCTAGTTTCTATCGAGCCAAGTGCCCAAACCCTGAGCGTTCAACTCGATATCGGTTGCGAGTATCTCGCGTAGAAAGTCTTCCGACTCCCGCGACCCGCAGCGGCGTAACTCGGCGATGTAGATGTCGCCGAAGGCGCGTTTGAGCTTGTCGTGGCGGCCCGGAGCACTGGCGAGCGAGCGTGCCGCGTCGGCCATCGCATCGACCTGCGCCAGGAACTGCACAGCCAGCTTCTCGGCGTCGCGCACAGCGCCGTAGTGCGTGAGATACATCAGCTCTGGCCTCTGCGCGAGCAACCGCGCGACGGATTCGTGCAGGGCATCCTGTTCGAATTGGACCGGGGCACACGCCGGCACGATGTACGGCTGCAGCTCTGGATAGACGATGCCGAACGTGTCGCCCGTGAACCAGCCGCGACTCGCCTCGTCCCAGATGCAGTGATGATGACGCGCGTGGCCCGGCGTATCCGCGAAGCGCAACGGGCGTCCGGCCAACTCGATCACCATTCCATCGCTGGTAGTGATGACACGCGCCGCAGGGACCGGCACGAGCTCACCGTAGTCGCGCGCAGCGACTTCAGCGCCATACACAGCACGCACGCCCTCGATCAGCATCGAGGGATCGATCATGTGACGCGCGCCGCGCGGATGGATGACGAGCTTTGCGCGCGGCAGGTTCTGCATCAGCAACCCAGCGCCGCCAGCGTGATCGAGGTGCACGTGTGTCGGAATCACGTAGTCGACGGCATCGCGCTCCAGCCCGTGTGCTTCGAGCGCGGCAAGCAATCGAGGCACGGCGCTGTTCGGACCGGTTTCGATGAAGGCGGCGCGGCCGTTCTCGACGATCAGGAAGCTCGCGTCGAAGCGCGGGCGGACGAAACCGGTATCGACCACCGTGATGCCGTGGTCCAGGCGCTGGTAGAAACTCGTCACGTCAACCGAATCCTTCGAGCACCAGCTTGCCGATCGTGCGGCCGCGCTCGAGCATCTGATGGGCGCGGCGCAGGTTCGCCGCATTGATCGGGCCGAGACTCTCGGCCAGCGTCGTGCGCAGCGTGCCGTTGTCGATCAGCGCCGCTGCCTGTTCGAGAATCTCGTGCTGACGCTGGATATCCGGCGTCTGGAACAGCGAGCGCGTGAACATGAACTCCCAGTGGATCGACACGTTCTTCTGCATCAGCGCCGTCAGCTGCACCGGCTCGCTCATGCTGACGATCAGGCACAGCTTGCCTTGCGGCCGGATGATCGGGGCGAAGCGCGGAAAGTAGGCAGTCGCGTCGGTGAGGCAGAAGATGTAGTCCGCTTCGGCAATACCGGCCGCTTTCATCTGTGCCGCGAGGTCGCCGGTGTGGTCGACGACAACGTCGGCGCCGAGCTCTTTGACCCATTGTGCCGATTCCGGCCGCGATGCCGTTGCAACGACGCGCAGACCCGCGAGCTTCTTCGCGAGCTGAATCGCGATCGAGCCTACGCCGCCCGCGGCACCGATCAGCAGCACGCTCTTACCGCGGTCTGCGCCTGAGCTGGAGATATCGAGGCGATCGAACAATCCCTCCCACGCGGTGAGCGTGGTGAGCGGCAACGCAGCCGCGGCTGCGAAACCGAGCTTGCGCGGCTTGTGACCGACGATGCGCTCGTCGACGACGTGATATTCGCTGTTCGCGCCGGGCTTCTGGATGCTGCCGGCGTAGTAGACCTCATCGCCCGGCTTGAACAGCTGCACGCCGGCACCGGCTTCGCGAACGATGCCCGATGCGTCCCAGCCAAGAATCCGCGGCTGCGGCGCGCTCGGATCGGGCCGCGCGCGAATCTTGTAGTCGACCGGGTTGACGGAGATCGCTTTGACTTCGACCAGCAGTTCACGTTCTGACGGCGCGGGTTTCGGCACGTCGAGGTCGACGAGCGATTCAGGATCGTCGATGGGCAGGTTTCGATACAGGCCGATCGCCTTCATGTCGCGTTACCGAAAAGAGTCTCGCAAAGACGCAAAGATCGCAACGAGGAAGAAATCAATTTGAAAACTCTGAACCAGCAAACTCCGGACGTTGACACTCTGGTTCTTCTTGGCGGCCTTGGCGATCTTTGCGAGAGAATTCTCTTCTCTTACATGTTCCTTCGATACTGCCCGCCGACCTGATACAAGGCCCGCGAGATCTGCCCGAGCGAGCAGCACTTCACCGCTTCCATAAGCTGCTCGAACACGTTGCCGCCCGACGCCGCAACAGCCTGCAGGCGCTTGAGCGCTTCAGCCGACCGGTCTGCATTGCGTGCCTGGAACGCCCGCACGGCCGCGACCTGATCCTGCTTCTCTTCCTCGGTCGAGCGGATCAGCTGCGCGCCCTTGAGCTCCTGCGACGAATCGCCGTCCGACAGGAAAGTGTTGACGCCGATGATCGGCAGCGAGCCGTCGTGCTTCTTGGTCTCGTAGTACAGCGACTCCTCCTGGATCTTGCTGCGCTGGTACATCGTCTCCATCGCGCCGAGCACGCCGCCGCGCTCGGAGATCGCCTCGAATTCCTTGTAGATCGCTTCCTCGACC
>Ga0207675_100000477_pt1 | contig 38985 bp, 36 predicted proteins | sample KBSSwiS42_FD_184305 | JGI IMG/M metagenome (GOLD analysis project Ga0207675, IMG submission 184305) | Switchgrass rhizosphere microbial communities from Kellogg Biological Station, Michigan, USA - KBS Switchgrass S4-2 (SPAdes) (version 2) | ecosystem: Host-associated > Plants > Roots >...
GATATTGCAACCTCCTGCTTCGCGCTTCCTGCTTCGCTTTGCTCGCAGTCGCAGTGACCAACATCAAACCTCAAACTTCAAACCTCCTGCTTCGTGGTGTACTCACTATATTGAATGAAGAAATAAATACCCCTATGAATGTACTTTATTTCTTTTCAAACCGGATACGACATCAGAATGATTGGTCGTCTGCCGAAGGTCCATAGATTGAAGGCACCGAAATATCATTCAGGCGCATGTAAACAGTAAGCTGTCCACGGTGATGCACCCAGTGATTAATAGACGAACCGATTGAATCTTTTTTAGAGGTTGACATCAACACCTGATCGCCATTTTGCAAAACAAAATTTCCTTCCAATTTGTCATCGGTGACCTGCTGCAGGGTGGCCAGGGCATTTTTAAAACATTCTTCAAAATGCTGCAGCAACGCTGCACTCGTGGAAAGTTGGTAACGCTTATAGGTAGCGAAATCAATTAGGCCATCCCTGACAATATTGTTAATCCATTGAGGAATTTCAGCTACCAGCAAGGCCAGGTAACCCATTTCCATTGATTTGGGATGGGGCTTAAAACTGTAAACACTGTCGGGAATTCTTTCAAGGCATTTTTTTGCGGCGGTATATTCCGCTTGCAATTCGCGGGCAAATAACTGCGCCAGAAAATTTTTCTCCATAACGTTTTAGGGCTGCAATCCAAAGATGATGCCCAAAGCGGGGCCCGAAACGGCGATTTTTTTCCGCAACCCGCCATGGTTGGTCGCTCCTATAAAGCATTATTCAAGCTAAAAAGAAATGGCACGATACGTGATTCAAGTAAATGTATAAAGGCCGGAAAGACAGCGGGAAGTTAGACCGTTGTTTCGAGATGCCTGTTTTAATAATTCAATACGAAACAGCATGCGTATATTCTGCATTCTCCTTGTGCTTGTTTTCTTGGTCGCCTGTTCTCAAAAGGGCAGCAAACAACGTGCTGCGACCGCTGATACAACACGTGTTATAGCATTGGCCTTAAAAACAGTTATGAGTGAGCGTTTTCCTGTAATGGATGGGATTAAAAGAAGAAGTTCTTACAACGATTCGATTTTTTTGACGACCAAATTGTTTTCATTGTCAAACCTGCCCCCGGATGTGGACAGTTTCCATTTCAAAGTAATCGCCGATTCGATGATATGTTCCGCTATAAGATCCGACACAAATTCAGCTGAGCTGCCAAACTATTTGAGGCTTAAAACGTTTGAAAAAAACGATACCGGCTACCTTGTTCAATTCGAAAGTGTGGATTGTATTCCTTATCCTTCCCTTGACGGAGCTGTAAGTCTGCAAATACGGAAAACAAAAGACAAGTATGAATTCAACCATTAATAAGTCAGCTACAGGATTCAGTTTATTTTCTGATAAGCACGAAATCAAAAAAGGCTTTTAACGGAAATTCCAGTTGGAGGAGGGGTAAAATGGGCATAAATTCGAAATTCTTCTCAACGTGCCTGCGCACAAAGTCCTCACTTACCCAAGTCCATTGCAACTGGTCCTTAACAACTAGCTTTCGATTAAGGTTACGTCTTCGCCGGAACTCCTGGTAAGAAGCATAATAATTTTTATTGGGCACCCTGCAGATCACTATTCGAGTTCCCTTTTTGGTAACACGCGCAAGAGCCACAAAAAAGTCGGCAACTCCCTTTTCCGACAGGTAGTGAATTACGCCATAGCTAACTACATGCGTATACTTATTATTTGCGGGAAGCTTCGAAAGTTTTGTGATATCGTCAACAATGAAATTGCAGTGGGGAAGGCGTTTTTCCGCAATCGCTACCGTTTTTTCCGCGAGGTCGACACCGGTCACGGAGTCAAAATATTTCTCTAAAAGAGCGGTACATGTTCCTGCACTGCATCCTAAATCCAAAAGATGGCCACCCATCCCGGGCTGCAGTAACCCCCTCATCCGGTCTTCTTCAGAGTCAAGGAAAAGGCGGTTTGCTACACTATCGCCGAGGTGCATATCGCTTACTTCCAGGGGGTCGTCGGACTTAGTTGCCTTCATATTGTAGTACTCGACCCAATTTTTGATGTCTTCCATGTTTTCGGGTTTGCCAGGCTGATCGCGCATGCGTGTGATGCAGTTATAACAACGGTTATTGCTTTAACATCTTATAAACGCTGCCATCAAAAGTTTTGAGATAGTACACTCCCTTAGTCAGACTGCTTATACTAATATCTTGCTGTTGATTATGAAGTTTTATTCTACGTAAAAGCCGGCCGTCAGCGCTCAGCAGTTGTGCATCGGTATTTATCAGTTCACTATTTGTCAACCGGATCGTAAAAACATTAGTGGCGGGAACCGGGTAAATAGCTAAAGCATTTTTCTTTGCTACCAGGTTAACAACGAGAATACGACTATAGTTTTTAACGTTGTCTTCGACAATCTGAAGCCGATAATAATTTAACCCGTCAACAGGATCATTATCCGTTAACCCATAGGTGTAGCTCGTTTCCCTATTTGCAGTAACACTTCCGATTGGTGAGTAGTCGCGGCCATTTGAACTTCGTTCCACAATATATTTCCAGATATCTACTTGTTCGGCTACTTCCCACTTCAATAAGACCTTTTCCTTATCCTGAACATAATAATTAAATGAAACCAGTTTAACCGGCAATGGGTTCGAAGCACCGCTTACAAAAAAGCCACTGAATCCCGACACGTCAAAACTAACCTGCCAACGACTGGTGGCAACGTCCCAAAGAATATTTTCGTCGCCTGGATTGATAATTTCCAATGCTCCCGAATAGCTTCCAGGTATCGTGCCCGTGCCGTGATATTGGTTAACTATCAAATTTGATTTACCAATCGCGTCTGTCGGCCCGGTAGGGAGGTCAGCGTCCAACCCGTTTGCAGCGTTATAGGCGTTAAATTCCTGTTGTGTGAAATACAGCGTCAGTCTGGCAGTGGACGTAGAGGGACTACTCACGGGTTCAATATCATAATGCCGTTGCACAAATGCTTTGTTTCCGTAGACCGGTACCGTTGGATCAATTGTTGTTTTCGTAACAATGACACCATTTACTGGGCTATTGCCGGAAGGAAGAATTCCTGCGATCATTCCACAGTTGCTATTATCGCGGAATTCGTTTGTTTCAGCTATATCATGTACATCGTAACCTTTATTGGCAGCTAATGACAATGGATTACATGCTACCGGCATGATACTATCTTTCCTTGATTTATTACTGCAATAAGTCATTGTACCCCCTGCCACATAACGGTCCCTTGCCGGAATACTTATCGCAGGATTATAAAGGCCCGGATAACCAATCGGCTGCAGATTCGCAGTGAAGTAATATGGTCTTGTGGGTTCAAGGAAATGAACAAATGTGGTTGCAACATTGGGAGAAAACCTTGTTTCCATATTACCAACAAAACCACCAGATGATGCCTTGTAATTTCTTGATGCAATTGTATTGGAACCGGTAGTGCTTAATTGGCCGAGGATGCCACCGGTCCCCGTTACTTCATTATAGATAACGACAGAACTATCACTCGATGGGGAAGTAAAAGTAATGCCATAGCGTTGTGCCCTGTTCCTAAAATATACATTGGCGGGACCGTTTTTACCGTGGCTCGCGTCTCCACCGATATTTTGGGCAATATTCCCTTCAACCAGATTTGCATAAGGATAATTGCCATGAAGTACTATATCCTGTGCGGCATCGTTGGGGATTTCTGTCCTTTTTGGTTGAATAGAGTAATTATAAGCATAGACGTTTCCGTTGCAACCAGCCTGCATTAACATGGCATGACGAAGGTTCCTGAAAATATTATTTTCGATCAGGCAATCACCCGCAGACATATGGCAAACCACGCCATAAGCTGAACCACCACCACCATAAGCAAAAGCACCATGAAAATAGGAACCAGTGACTTCGATGTTGCTGCTGTGCATGATGGAAATATGGGCAAAATTGCAGCTGTCACTATCAACGCCTTTTACCCAGCAATAAGCGGCGTACTGGAAAAAAATGTTGGAGGTCTGGTTGGCAACAAGATCAACATCCATTCTTTTTAGCTTGAGACACTCAATTCCCACACCTGTCTTCATATTTATTACCTGCGCCACTGGTGCGCCGTTCAAAGGTATTCCCCTCCTGTGTCGGGTATAAAAAGTAAATGTGTTTCCGGATTTGCTTTTTAACTGAGAAAACTGACCTATAACGTTGTCTGCCCAGGTATCATTAAGCAAGTTGCCTTCGTTGCTCTGGTAAATCTTAACGAAATTTCCCATCGAGGCTATGGCAGGGTTGGTGACTGTTACCTGGTTCCCGTATTGTTGAACAGCTGTTGTTATCGGCGTGCTTGCACCCGCGGTTCCCGTTACACGAATTAAATCTCCTTCACCGGGTAGATTAAACGTGAGGGTAGTACTCCCAGAACCCGCTCCTCTTAAAATCAGCCCGCCCCGAAGAAAAAGGGTCGCTGTAAACAAGTAGTTTCCGGGCGGAAAATAAATAACTCCATTTGCCCCATTGAGGCTGTTAACGGCATTGGTGAAAGCAGTATTTGTTGACGTCGCCCCGGTGTTGTTGGCCCCATATGTCATTATATTAACGATGTCGGGATAAGAAGGTACCGTATCACCGGGGAAACCCGCGTGCTGCCAATCCAGTTTAACAGTTCCGGAACCTGGAGTGAAGGTTGGCGTCAATTGTTGTGCAAAAGAAGAAAAACTAATTCCAATGCAAAGGAGAAGAGAGTAGAATTTTTTCATGGTGTCCTGCCGCAGTTTGATTATTCGGTTCTTTCGTTAGAGACTGGACACTTTAAAAATCCCCGGGTTTTCCGGAATTATTTAAGCGTCAAAATACCATATTATTTTCAGAATTTTAAATCCGGCGGTAATAAACCTTCTTCCGAAAACCACGATATGCATTTAGAACATGCCGTAAGAAAAGAGGGCTTCTGCTGGTGAGGACAGATCGCGTTCGTAATTATTGCTAACGAACATGTTACATACATATTCAATATAGCAATAAGATGTCCCGTCACTGACCGCCTTAAAATGCAAATGGATCGTCCCAAATCCTTCCTCACTCCTAAAAAAACTCAAACAGGTACCGAAGCTTCGTTCGACGTTTTGGCAAGAAAGTTTGATACTGCTTTAAGGCGCCCCTATTCAGCATTGAGCATAATATCCGAAGTCTTGAATGTCGCTAGTCAAAATATTTAATGTTCAATTAATAACCGTTGGGAGTCATGGTCGAATGATCGTACCATCATTCTTTCTTACCTGCCATTTTGATTTGGTTCCAATTGGATATTTCGCCGCTTCCTTTTCATTTACATCCACTCCTATTCCGGGAGCTTCATTTACGTACATAAAACCGTTCTTCATGGTGGGACAACCTGAAAAAATGCTTTGCAGTTTATCCGAAAACTGTACAGCTTCCTGGATACCAAAATTCCAAATAGCAAGATCAATATGTGCATGAGCCGCATGACCTACGGGCGATACATCACCGGGACCGTGAAATGCAGTTTTGATATTGAAGTATTCTCCGAGACGGGCGATCTTCATCGCGGGGCTTATTCCTCCAATTTGCGACACATGAACACGTATGTAATCAAACCACTGGTTCACCATTGGCATCTTGAATTCATTGATATTATTGAATAGTTCACCCATAGCAATAGGAACGCTGGTACTTATCCGAAGCTGTTTGAACCATTCCATGTTTTCCGGCGAAAAAGGATCTTCAATAAAAAAAGGGCGAAACTGTTCCAGTTTCCTGATCATATTGATTACATCCATAGGTTGCACGCGTTCATGTACATCGTGCAACAGTTCAATATCGTCACCGCATTGTTTTCGAACTGTCTCAAACATGACAGGAACTGACTTCAGGTAGGCACTGTCATTCATATACTGATCGCCTTCATAGCCATATCCAGCTGTTGCATAGTCAGGCTTCTGCACCACACCTGTCAATCCATATCCTGCCTGCTGAATACGAATATGGCGAAATCCCTGGCTTATGTACTTTTTTACATCTTCGGCAATCTCCTCCGGAGAATTTCCGTTAGCGTGTGCATAACAGTCTACCGCAAACCGGCTCTTTCCACCCAGGAGCTGATACACCGGCATGCCAGCCCGTTTCCCTTTGATGTCCCATAACGCTTCATCAAGACCGCTGATCACATTATTCAAAACAGGGCCATTGCGCCAGTAAGAACTTACATAAAATGAGTTCCACATATCTTCTATATTATCAACATCCTTTCCCACGCAAAACTCATTTAGATAACTATTAATCGTTGCTACCACTGACACTGCCCGTTGTGTGAAAGTGGCACAGCCTAATCCATACAGTCCGGGCTCGGTAGTTTCTACTTTTACTACAATAAGATTGATGCCCTCAGGCGCTGTCGCGATGGCTTTTACATTTTTGATTTTAACAGGTGCCATCCCATTGGCATAGGATGGCTTTTGCTGATCCTGTGCATTTGCATAATTCATTCCTCCAAGGCTCCAAAACCCGGCGGTGGAACCAAGGGCCATCATTTTTAAAACCTTCCTGCGGCCGGCCTGGAAATCAGTTTCAAATTCTTTCATTGCAATTTTGTTTTAGTTTTTTATCAATGCTTTGACCAAATTTTAATCTTATTCGTTCGAATTTCGGATTAGAAAGTAGGACATTTTTTTAAATGAAAGGTGGGACAGATGGAAATATGATCCTGGCGACACCTTAAGTAGCTTATGCTCTTCATAAAAATAAAACTGCCGCACCAATGGTGCGGCAGTTCATACTAATATGGAAGTCTTTTATTGTGGGTTTTCAAAATCAAATTTATCCTTACCCTGGTAAGCTCTGAACGCTGCAGGATCACCGTAAGGGCCCAAATATTTAGCACTGCCAAATCCCAATATAGCCCAAAAAATAAAGCTCAATAAGACCAGGCCGACGGTGAATCCTTCGTCTTTACCAAAGCTTTTTGAGATCATATTATATAGCCAGATTGCAAAAATGATATTGACAAAAGGGACCAGCAACATTAATACCCACCACCCGGGTTTACCGGCAATTTTAGTCATGATATACCAATTATAAATAGGAATGATCGCGGCCCAACCCGGTTGACCGGCTTTTTCAAATACCTTCCACATGGCGATAACAACAAATACGCCAAATGCCAGGCATATGAAAATTAAACCAGGAGATAATCCATTTTCCATTTTTGTTGGTTTTGGTGAACCATAATGTTACGTAAAATAAATTTCTTGTCCAATCGTGGAACAGGCTTTGTCCGGTTTATGGCTCCTCACTCAGTGTTACACCTTAAAAAATAAACAATCTGGATATTCTCTCGAAGGCTTCCGATAAGTCAGCGTTATTTTACTTGTCAAACCATAGTTTAAACCGAAGTGTGGGTAAAAATTAAATGGTTTAGTATGGCGATACCGATTTCGTGATTAGTTTCAGCTCCGTAAAAAGATCCAATATTTTCTGAAAAAGATCGCTGTATACAATATCAAGGGGGGCGTTGGAAAAACCACAACATCCGTAAACCTGGCCTGCTTCCTGGCAAAAAGCGGCCTCAGCGTTCTCCTCTGGGACCTTGATCCCCAGGGCGGCAGCAGTTTCTTCTTCAATCGTCAAAATCATAATAATAACACACACGGGCGTTTATTCGACCGTTACATAACTATTTACGACGTTATACATTCCACGGAAAGCTACCAGATAGATGTCATAAGTAACGACGCCCTGTTTTCCGATCAATACATGATCCACGCTTCACGCATGACCACCGTTAGCTTTGGAAATAATGAGCTCATACAGATGACGCTAAGGGACGTGGAGGATGACTATGACGTGTGTATAATGGATTGCTCGCCCGGCCGCTTTATTCTGCATAATAATGTATTTCATGCAGCTGACCTTTTACTGAACCCCAACGTGCCGGCCCCGCTTTCCATTTACTGCAATAATATGATGATGGATATACTGCAGGAAGACAGGTCGCTTTCAAAAAAAGTGCTTAGTTTTTATAACATGGTACAGGTGCATAAGACTCTTCACAAGCAATACCTCGACAACCGCAGAGATGCATCGTGGATGCTCGATAGTTTTATACCATTTTACACCGATATAGAATTAATTGGTCTTACCAAAGAATCGATTTTTCACCAGGAAAAAGAAAATAAGGCCGAAGCATTTTACCTGCAGCTATGGCTGGAAATATGTGAGCGCATGCAGTGGCATCCTTTAAAAAACCTGAAGGGAATGGTAGTTGATATGCTACATAAAGACCTGGCAATTGACGACGATTTCCCATATCTCGTCAACGCTTCCAAATAAAACAATTCCAGGTCCAATTCCATACCCAGCGGCCGGCACCGCATTTCTGCACCCCCGGATTGGAGATAAATGAAGCGGATAGTTTAACTTGAATTATCCAGTAATCAAAAATTTTAAATGATTGAAGTTATTAGCCGCGAAACAAGGTGGTTTTTACCGGGCGATAGAGTGCCATCAATAGCAGCGTGGTTCCAGGGCCTGCCAGGTTCCCCGCGGCTGGGAAATAGTCCTAAATTTCCCCGGCAGGATTATTATTTAAGGATGCCAGGAGTTGAAAACATCGGCATTAAAATAAGAGAGCCAAAAAAAGATCAAGACAGCGGTAGGGTAAAATCATTCATCGAAGTGAAGCGACTGATCACTGAAAAAGAACCTGTGACATTTCAGAATAATAACCATGGCTATTCCGGGAAATGGCAAAAGTTAAGCTATGAATTGACAGAGACTGGAAATGATCTTTTGTTGATCAATTCCTCAATCCCTTCTTCGGACAAAAGCTGGGTTCGGGCAGATAAAGACCGCGTACTTGTAAAATATGACGCAAAAAACAAATTAATAGTTGAAGGAAGCAGTGACATCAAAGAAGGGTGCGGTATCGAGCTGACAAAAATAAAAATCAATACCTCGATAAATTTTTCTTTTGGCTTGGAAGCTTTCAGCGAATCAGGGAAAAAACTTGACCAAAACTTTTACGAATGCAGCAAACTCGTATTCGATCAGATTGGTTTGACGGGATTAGCCCTGGACTATTCTTTCTCTTATCCGGAGTTTTTGGTGCAAATGATTTAATCAGTATTTTGGCCACCGTCTCTTCCCAAAATCTCTTTTTATCATGAGGATCTTTTTGACATTGATATGTTTGATCGGGTTGCTTTTTCTTTTGCAGGCGCAGGATTATGCAATAGGCGCCGACCTGTCTTTTATGAAACAGGCAGAAGACAGTGGTTTTGTTTTTAAGGAAAATGGAAAAGCAAAATCATGCATCCGGATTTTTAAAGATCACGGGTACAACTGGATTCGGTTGAGGTTATTTCACACACCCAGCCGCTTACCCAACAATCTCACGTATACAATTGCATTAGCCAAACAAGCCAAAAAAAATGGTTTCAAATTTCTGCTTGATTATCATTACTCAGATACCTGGGCTGACCCGGGAAAACAATTCATGCCAAAAGCCTGGGAAAACAAGTCACAGGCAGAACTCGTGCAGGCAGTTTTTGAATACACCCGAAACACCATGATTTCCTTTCGCGACTCGGCGGTTTTTCCTGACATGGTACAAGTAGGTAATGAGATCAGCAATGGGATGTTGTGGCCGAATGGAAAACTTCCCGATAACTGGGACAATTTTGCAGCGCTGGTGCAGGCGGGGATAAATGGAGTACACGCAAGCTGCGGAAACAATCCATGTCCGCAAATAATGATTCATATCGACAAAGGCGGCGATAAAAATTTCACTAAATATTTTTTCGATAAGCTCAACTCCTATGGGATTCGGTATGATGTGATCGGCCAATCTTATTATCCATGGTGGCACGGAAGCCTGCTCGACCTGCGGCAATGCCTCAATTTTACTGCTGAAGAATACCAAAAGGATATTATGGTAGTAGAAGCAGCGTACAATTGGAAACCGACGGAATATGTTAACAAGAATGCGCCGTTTTATGAATCCCCTGAAGGGCAAAAGCAGTTCCTGGAAGAAGTAAGCAGGATTGTCATGAATATCCCGGCCAACAGGGGAATCGGTGTTTTCTGGTGGGAACCAGCCGTATCTCGAACGGGTTCGCGCAGTTTTTTTGATGAAAATGGAAATGTACTACCCGTAATAACTGTATTTGATAAGTTTACCAGAAAATGAAAGTCCAATGTCTACGGTGAAAATTTTGCTGATCAACCCTTTAAGTTTTTTCAAAACTGTTATTCTTGTTTCAGTAAGCTGTCTTTTGTTGGCATGCAAGGATCAGAGCAAGGAAACGACTCAGTTCAACCCCACGTTTAAATTGATTTCATCTGAAAAATTTTACTTCAACAATTTTGTTGATTGCAATATGGCTGAAGCATGGGTTGGCGACACTTTCCGGATATTTCCCGGCAAATATGGAGAAGACACGCTTTGGGGAAATGGCCGCGATTTGAAATTCGCCAGCGGAAAAGATCCCGATGAAGCCTTCAAATCAGCGGCGGGAGATTTTATTGAACCGGCAATGCCTCCAAATGCGCCACACGGTATTCGCGAAGGGTTGCGCGGAGCCGTATGGTTTGAAACAGTATACCAGCTTCCCCGGGATAAAAGCGGCAGGACATTATTTGCACTCTACCATAATGAGAATTACCCGCAAAATTATCCGTATGACTCGGCAACGGGGAAAGGATATAAAAATGAAAAATGGCCCCAGGGCCTGAAGGGTCCCGCTTCCCCCGCGGCCGTTTGCCGCATCGGCATTATGAAATCAACAGATGGAGGGAGAAGCTGGGAAAACAAAGGCATTATCCTCGAGGATCTTCAACCCAGGCTCATACTGAAACCGCATAATACATCCAATACTTTTGCGGGTGGTGTTGGTGATCCTTCTGCAGTCGCAAGCGGAGATCATCTTTATTTGTTCTTTGGCGAGTACAGTTACCCGGGATCTTATGACGAAAAAACATATGATCCTGTGAAAGAGTGGAGCGGCCAGTGTATTAGCATAGCACGGATTGCATTGGATGACCTGGATCAACCCCAGGGCAAAGCAAAGAGATGGGGCGGAAAAAATTTTACTATACCCCATGATAGTATCGGGGTTCCTATAGCTTCACTACAAATTCCCCGGGAAGATGGCGGTGATGCAGCTTCTTCCCCTAAGGGCGGTTTTCATTGGGGACCTTCCGTTAGTTGGAACACCTATTTAGGTTGTTGGGTCATGCTCATGGGAAAAGTAACAGGTCCATCATGGGCTGGGAGCAGTGTTTATATTTCATTCAATAAAAACGAAGATCTTGGAGTCGGCACCAACTCGCAGGAATGGACAAAACCTGAATTGCTGCTTGACAAACCCGGTTATTTCTTGTGGTATCCCTCACTGCAACCTATGAACACTGCCGAAGATATCGCCAACAGAAACACATCCTTGAAGCTGGGAAAAAAAGCGAGGTTTTTTGTCAAAAAAATCAAACCTGAAAAGAGCGAATACTTGTCTGAATATATAATCGAGTTTTCAAAATGACCACTACCCAAAAATCGCGGATAACAAATTAGCAGGCATTAAAACCTACCTTTGGCGATTATAATTACTAACCTTAGATTTTAGCACTGGTTTATAAAAATGAAGACGAATCTATTTATAGCCTTTGAAGGTATTGACGGATGTGGCAAGAGCACACAGGTAAAACTATTGACTGAAAGCTTGAAAAATGCGGGGCATAAGGTGTATTCAACCTATGAACCGACCGACAGCCCGATTGGTTCTGTTATCAGGAATATTTTTAAACACCGGATTGAAGCCGACCACCGTACCATCGCCGGGTTGTTTGTCGCCGACCGGCTGGACCATTTATTAAACAAAACAAATGGAATACTGAAAAAAATCGAGGAGGGTTTTACTGTCGTAACAGACAGGTATTATTTTTCTTCGTACGCCTATCACGGTACTCACATGTCACTCGATTGGGTAATTGAGGCAAACTCAATGGCTGCAGAATTACTAAAACCAGACCTAAACATTTACATTGACATTTCCCCGGAAGTCAGTATGAAAAGGCTGGGTAAAGGAAGAAACTCAATGGAACTTTATGAAACCAGCGAAAATCTTATCAATGTGCGGGCGAAATATGAAGAGGCCATGGAGCTGTTAAAGTTTAAAGAAAATATTTTTAAAACTGATGGAAACCGTTCACCCGAACTCATCGCTTCGGATATCTGGAAAGAAGTTTCACAAATTGCAGCAACCATTAAAGGATAATTACAAACCTTCTTTTTTGAAGAGTTAATTTTATTGCTTCCCCCCATTATTATAATCCTTCGGCCATGTTCTGAATTCACTGACCGCATGATAGAGTAGTTTGTTCCTAAACAGGACTACACTCTTATGATTATCCAAAAAAAATTTATCAGGTTTACATCTGTATGCTGTTTTATTTCGGTGGTTACCACGTTAGGAATTCATGCCTGGTTTCCTGACCCGCCCACAAGTTTTGAAGAAAGGATTGTTCTGTTCCGGAGTAAGATCTACCTTATAAACAGGTGGTGGGTTATTATGCATTGCCTGCTCGTAATAATCTCGATGTGGGGTTTCGCACTGCTCCAGTTTAAAAAAACTCCTGGTTGGACAGGTTTGGGCTTTTTATTTTTTTGTGTGTTTGGTATCGCCGAGATCACGCGTCAAATGATGGTGTTGCTTTATGCAAATGCTTTGAGAGAACAATATTACATGGCTACCGATGAGGTCACGAGGAATGGCCTCAGAATTGTCCTTTCTACTGCAGGTCAGCTAACGGCCCCGTTGTTTGGCGTTTTTATCCTCACGTTTGCATTGGGAAATCTCTGTTACGGTTTCAGTTTGATCAACACAAAAGGCTTCAGCAAACTGCTATCGATTTTGCTGATCATATCCGCAATAGCAAACTTTATCATGCTTGGCAATAGTTTCTGGAAGGCCCCTGCGATTGACAGTATAATGGAAAAGTACGGTTATACCTTCACACCTTTGCTAAGAATGATCACCGCAATTTGGCTCTGGAAAAAACCGACATAAAATTTTCCAAACTTGTTAAGTGCTTTAAATCTGCTCATCTGCACATCCGCACATCCTTGTTCTATTTCTTTCTCAAGCCTGATAGGTATTCGAGCAAATTGGCCATATCCTGGGCCGATAAATTTTCGTGCAATCCTTCAGGCATCATCGATTCCTTTATTTGCGTCAACCTTTTTACTTCTCCTGTTTTAACAGCCTTCCTGGCCCCACCCGGAAGTTTCAAATCAATATCCGTTTCGGTTTTACTCGCAATGATGCCCGAGAGCATGGATCCATCTTTCATGGAGAGTTCCCAACCTTCATAACCAAACCCAATACCTGCTGACGGATGCAGGATACTTTCAAGCAAGCTTTCTTTGGGCAGCTTGGTCCCGATTTCCGATAGTGCGGGACCAAAATCATTGCCTGTGTTGATCACACGATGACAGGTAGCACAAATTGAGGCAAAAATAGTTTTCCCCTGCTCCGCATCGCCTGCCAGTGAACTAAGTTCCTGCATGGTAAATGTTTTCTTTGTTGCAGTTGCCTTTTCGTTGTTTGGTAAATAACCTGCAGCCTTATCACGCACTGATTTTCGCCACGCGCCGCTGACACCTGATACCACTGGAGCAATTAATTCTGAAGGGACTTTTTTTGATTGAAGTAATTCCAGGACCCGTTCCTCCCCGCCCCAACTCCTGCCAATCATGCCTGCTGCCTCTTTTCGCAGTGGCATAGTGTATCTGTCGGAAAATGCAGTTGTTTGCAAAATGTCAATTGACCTCTTACTGCCAACGCCCGAAAGCGACTCGAGCAAACTCTTTTGCTGGATGCTATCCCGTCCGTTTATAATTTCCCATATTAATGCGCTGCCTTCCAGTTCAATTAATAATGCAGCCGCCGACCTACCCGTCTTTTCTTGTGGCTTGCTGATAGCAAGCTGGCGCAGGTTCGGATTTTCCGCTTTTACCTCATAACGCGCCACCAGTTCAACATATTCGTCGGTACCATACAAAGACCGTAGCACTTCTGCCAGAGCCTTTTTAGCTACCGGCGTTTGAGTAACGGTTTTGATATCAAGATGCCGCAATACAAGCTTATTAAATGCCACATCATTATTCTTATTGTTCTCGATCATCTTTAGCAATAGTCGTGATTTTGAAGGGCCACTATTAAAGTCAAATGCGCGGAAGTACCGTAACCGGTTGTCGATGGATGTGCTGTTATCAGACGCGAGTGCCGCAATGTAAGGAACTGCTTTTTCGGTCCTCGCTCTCCAAACTATGTCACGACCGGCTTCTGAAGCTAGTGGATCTTTAACCCGTGCCTGGTATGCCGCAAAAAAATTTTCCCATTGTTTGTCAGCTCCAATGCCAAGGGCCTCTAAATACCAGCGGTCCTTTCCGTCATGTTGTGCCGCCAGTGTTGCCCATATTTCCGCAGCTTCCGGAGACTTGTTGTGATATAAAGCAATGGCACATTCCCTTCTTACCTGTGGATCGGGATCATTAATCAATTGTTTGAGCGTCCCAATCAAATCGGCATTGAGCTCAGCAGAAGCCCGCAATCCTGTTATACGTAAATCTGCATTATGGTCTTTGATTGCTTCACCAATGTATTGTGGTGAATTGATGCCCGGCATTTCTACTATCGCCCAAAAAGCTCTTGCCCTCATGCGAGGGTTATCGTCAGAGTGCCATACTTTTTCAAGGGCGGGAATTGCCGATGCTCCCATGTTGTGCAATGCGGTGAATGCATGATACCGAACATCAAGATTTGGATTTTGCAAAGCATTGACGGCACCATCAGGTGTTCTATAATCTTGCGACGGGTTAATGTACTTTGTTCCTTTTGGCGCTACGCGATAGATTCTGCCACGGGTTTGATCACCTGCTGCGTGGCCTCCTACTCCCGGGTCATACCAATCTGCAATGATTAGTGAGCCGTCCGCTGCCACACAAACATCAGCGGGGCGAAACCATTTGTCATTTTCGTTTTTTAAAATATTGACTATTTCTGCAGAGTAACCGGCGCCATTCTTCTTAACGGGGTAGGCACGTACAACATTTGGTCCGGCATCACAATGAATAATACTGTTCTGGAAAGGTGGCGGAAGTAGCGAGCCTTCGTAGAAAATGATACCCGTCGGCGAACCAGCAAAAGTTTGCAACATATTCGGAACTACACCAGGATCATTGAGGTGCCAGTGACGTAAAGGAATCGAATCTTCAATGTTTGTGCGATTTGCTTGCCATCCTGCACCGGTTAATTCATCTGTGAAGCCATAGTTACCGTATGGCAATACATAGTTAATGCGCGTCCCACGATTGCCATCGTCATCGTTGTCACTTTGCCATAGATTGCCGTAGCTGTCAACAGCAACCTCGTATGGATTACGGAAATTTTGTGCCAGCCACTCTACCCCCGACCCGTCCGGGTTACAGCGAAACACCATTCCCTGTTTGTATTTTTTATGATCTATTCCGTCGCCATCGCGGTCACGGACAAGTACGCCATTCTTATCCTTCAACCGGTCACCCGCGTTGCCAAAATTGAAGTATAGTTTTCCATCCGCACCAAATGTGAAAGCGTGCACACCATGATCATGTTGCTCCTCACCGATATCCTGGAAAAGAATTTCTTTTCTGTCCGCACGGTCATCGCCATTATCATCGTAAAACATCCAGACATAGGGGCTTTGGGAAACGATGGCCTTGTTACCTAAAACGCAGATGCCAAGCGGCGCATTGATCTCGGGTCCCTGGTAAAAAACTTTTGTCGTGTCCGCCTTGCCATCACCATTAGTATCCTCCAGGATAATGATGCGATCGCCCAGGGCGTTGACAGGATTTCCGTTAATTGACGGCCGGTAGTTATAAGCTTCGCAAACCCATACACGACCCCGTTCATCTACGTCAATATTCGTCGGGTTTTGCAGCATTGGCTCGGTAGCAAAAGTTGTCACCTGCAAACCGTCAGCAATGACCAGGCTCCTAAGCGCATTTTCAGGATCATGCATTTTGCTTTCCGCAACGGTGTCGGAACCGGCGCCCGGCTTCTGAGTGTCAGCAGCGTTATTACACGATGCTAATAGTCCGACAAACATCAATGGCAGGCAGGTGACATTGAAAAGTTTTCTAAGAACTTTAATTTGAATTGGCATTAACTGTTAGTATTACTATGAATGCCGAAGCTATGAAATCATGAGGATTTTTGAAGACCCTGGATTGATTTACCCCTAACAGATTAAAGAAATTTTTGCTTCTTCTCTTTATCTATTTGATTAAAGAGCAACGAAGTGATTAGCGAAAGCAGAAGTGCGAACAGCAAACCCCACCAGAAACCATCAATGGTAAAACCATTAACTAAGCGGCTGGCCAATAACACAACCAATGTATTCACCACAAACAAGAACAAACCCAGCGTGACAATCGTTAACGGTAATGTCAATATGATCAAAATAGGTTTTACAAGAATATTCAGTACAGCGAGTACCAACGCAAATATCAGTGCGGTAAAAAAAGAATTAACGTGTACGCCGCTCAAAACATAGGTAAGGCCAAATGCGACCAGCGCGATTATTAAGATCCGTAGTAGAAATTTCATTGAGTTAAGGTACAGAAACTAAGCCAATTCCATTTACTGCCACAATTTTACCCCTCCTGATTTTCTGCGTACGTCAAGGTCCCGGGTGGTGGATGGCCATCCGTAGCAGTTTGTGTAGGCTATACATTATAGCTGCCGGCAGTTACATCCGCGCGAATAACACCGGCTGTTGAACTATTCTTAAAACTGGTCCCGTTTATTTGCAGCCACCACATCTTTGGTTATTTTTGACGAATACCCAAATTTCACCCATGAAGCTAATTTCATTACTATTTTCGATTTTTTGCGCCACTCAGGTCATGGCTCAGGATAATTACTGGCAGCAGCAGTTACGTTATAATATCACGGCAGAACTGAATGATAAGGAAAAATCCATCACAGGATTTGAGACCATCATTTATAAGAATAATTCACCGTCAGCATTGGAATATATCTGGTTTCATCTCTGGGCAAATGCGTATAAGAACGATTCAACCGCGTTATTGCAACAGATAAAAAATGATACGGCCCGGGCCAAAAAAAAGGAAATTATCGGGCCCGGCTCTATTGAGGGCCTTGCATTTAAAGTAAATGACCAGCCGGCGCAAACGCAGGCCCACCCCAACCCGCAATACATTGACATCATAAAATTATTGTTGAACAAACCCCTTCAACCAGGCGATTCCATTTCGATTTCCACGCCGTTTAAAGTGATGCTCCCACCCTACTTCTCCAGATCAGGTTATGCAGACGGTCAGTTTATGGCCTGCCAATGGTATCCCAAGCCTGCGGTATTCGATAAAGACGGCTGGCACGAATTCCCATACCTTGATATGGGCGAGTTTTACAGTGAATATGCCGACTATACTGTCAGTATTACGGTGCCTTCGGCATATGTGGTTGGTGCTACCGGTAGTTTACAAACAAAAGAGGAGCTGGATGCTTATAAAAAACTAGGAGCAAAAAATGTCGCGGACCGCGGCAACAAACCGGTTGTTTATAAGCCTCTAAATAAAAATGCAAAGAAGACATTGAACTATCATGCGGAACAGGTGCCTGATTTTGCCTGGTTTGCAGACACAGATTTCGTGATTCAATATGATACCACGCAGATTCCCGGTGGAAAGGTCATTGACGCATTCTCTTACTATCATAATAAAAAGGGGTCGATCTGGAAAAACAGTATAGATTATGTAAAAGATGGAGTCAAAAGTTACAGCAGGTGGATTGGCGAATACGGTTATCCAGTAGTCCAGGTTGTAGAAGGTCCAAAAAATAATTCAAGCGGTGGCATGGAATATCCGATGATCACTCTTATCACCAGCCCTGATGCCAACGTCGAAAGTTTAGATGCAGTTATTGCCCATGAGATCGGTCATAACTGGTTTATGAGCATGCTGGGAAGTAATGAAAGGGCACACACATGGATGGATGAAGGATTGAATACCTATTTTCAATTTCGTTATGAAGCTGAAAAATACCGGAGCAACTCTGTGTTTGGTGAATCGCTTCCCAAAGAATTAAAACAGATGCCCGCAAATGAGTTTCTCAGTGTGATCTATAATGCAATTGATAAAAGCCTGCCCATGCAATCGGCCATGGATATACCCGCGGATCAATTTCCCAATAGCGAGGAATATGGCCTGATCTCATACGTTAAAACGGCATTGTGGATGTACCTGCTGGAATCAGCGGTAGGCGGGGAGAAAATGGAACTTGCTGTACGCAATTATTTTGAAAAATGGAAGAATAAACATCCTCAGCCGTCTGACATGGAAGCTGCATTTGAGGAAGCCATCGGGGTCAAGCTTGATAAATTTTTCGCATTGACGAAAAAGGAAGGCAGGTTTGAATAGTGAAAGTAACGATTCGATTTTTTATTCCTGTTTCAAGCTACATCATTATATTATATACGGAAATATTCCATAACGATAAAATAAATATTTTTCCCCTGCTAACTTATTCGTTTTAATATCACTAATCATTTTCCAGTTTTTTTTTCACATTTTTTTTGAAGCTTGTTTACGGGTTGCAGCCATTATTGCAACGGATGGTGTATCTTTAAATAGCAACGAAAAAGACAATCACATCATTCTTATACTTATAAAAACATTGATTATGGAAAACGGTATTCGTCCTGCAAAAAATCCTGAACAGCGAAGCCAGGCAACGAAGGGTAAAGGGAAAAACGTTTTTATTAAAGCGGCCCGTTATATCAATGATTTTTCTGTTGCCGTTACCTTTTCTACAGGTATTACGCAGCTTGTGAATTTCCTGCCATTATTCGAAAAACATTTAAAAGGTGACAACCTGAAATACTTTTCGCTGGAACGTTTTAAGAAATTTATCGTTAAGAACGGTAGTATTTGCTGGGGCAAAAACGAGGATATTATTTTCCCCGCTTCAAGCTTGTTCAAAAAACTACCGATGGAAACCAGCAACCCGCAAATACTTTACGTTTAGTGAGCATCAATAAATGAACCTTCTTTATAACTGCGAAACCTTACTTCGCAGTTTTCTTTTATAATTCAAATAGGTCAACTTATCATAAAAACAATTTTAACGTTCGAAAATTTGTATTAACAACTGTTAATAATTAACTTTAGGAAGTAAACAGTGTAACTGTATATATTTGAAAAGGAGGGTAAAGCTTCTGTGCATATTCAGAAGACGCTAACAAACCCGGTCTCTACCCTACACCGGCTTGACAGATCTTATAAACTAATCCGCATTGACTGACACAATTATTAACCTTGAAACCGTTAATCCCATAGAATTCTTCGGCGTAAACAACGGTAAGCTAGACATTCTCAAAAAGAAATTCCCACTGTTAAAGATCCTTTCCCGCGGCAAACAGATTAAATTGAGCGGTGCCCCCGAGCAGGTGGAAAGTGCCCGGGAAAAAATCGCGTTAATCATATCATACCTGGAAAGGAATGGTCACATGAGCCAGAATTATTTTGAGCAGGTAATCGGAGGCGATGATGCCGACACGGTGGATGAGTTCATTGAACGTAATCCCAACGACGTATTGGTCTTTGGCCCGAATGGTAAATCTGTCAGGGCTCGCACGGCCAATCAAAAAAAGATGGTATATGAGGCCGAAAAACATGACATTCTATTTGCGATAGGACCCGCAGGTACCGGTAAAACGTATACCGCCGTTGCCCTCGCGGTGCGTGCCCTGAAGAATAAACAGGTGAAAAAGATTATTCTGACACGGCCTGCAGTGGAAGCGGGGGAAAACCTTGGTTTTCTGCCGGGCGACCTGAAGGAAAAAGTTGATCCTTACCTGCGACCCTTATACGATGCGCTGGATGATATGATCCCGGCAGATAAGCTCGGTTATTATATGACGACGAGGACCATCGAGATTGCGCCGTTGGCTTATATGCGTGGTCGCACGCTCGATAACGCCTTTATTATTTTGGATGAAGCGCAAAACGCGACGGACCTGCAATTGAAAATGTTCCTTACGCGGATCGGTGCAAACGCTAAAGCCATTATTACGGGTGACATAACACAAGTGGATTTGCCAAGAAATCAAAAAAGCGGGCTCGTCACCGCAGTACGCATTTTGCAAAATATAGATGGTATTGCTCATATTGAGCTGGATGAAGATGATGTAGTTCGTCACCGGCTTGTTAAGCAAATTTTGCGTGCTTATACAAAAGAATATGAAAAGGACCAACCCCCAGCATCAGAACGACCACACAATCCGTTGGGCATACTGAAGAAGCCGCGGGAAAACGAATAAATTACCGTTACACAATCTTTCGAACATTCATCAAAGTTTCATTGCCGCGCGATGAAACTTTTTTCTTGAAATAGCCCACCGGGAAATCGTCATTTAATACCTACATTTACGCATGCGAAAAAAAGTTCGTTTACTTTTATTGCTGTCGTGTGGACTCATTGCCTGCGGAGGTTCCGACAGGCAGGGTAATTCCAACACTTCCGACAATGATATTGATGCGGCGCGCAATTTTATCCAGGCAGCATTAGTGGGAGATTTTGATCGTGCTAAAGTTTTTATGGTGAAAGATTCGATTAATAATGAAAATATCAATGCGATCGAGAGGTTAAACGAAAGACAGGGTAAAGAGGAAAAAGAAAAATACCAGGCAGCGTCTATTCGGATTCATCAGAACAGGAATGTGAACGATTCAACCAGCATCATCTATTATTCCAATTCCTATAAAAACAAAATAGATTCACTCAAAGTGATCCGGGTTGGCGGGAAATGGCTGGTGGACTTTAAATACATTTTTCATCGCGACACCCTTCCATGATCAATAATATTTTACTTGTAGGATTGGGCGGTGGCCTGGGCAGCATTGCCCGGTATCTTTGCCAAAGGTGGACGCTTCGGGTATTTCCTCATTCTTTCCCACTTGGTACGTTTGCCGTCAATGTCGCCGGCTGTTTTCTAATCGGGCTGTTCTGGGGCATGACATTCCGAACCTTTCAAACTAATGAAAACTGGAAACTATTCCTGATGACGGGTATTTGTGGCGGCTTCACCACGTTTTCTGCTTTTACCCTGGAAGGAATCGCCTTATTAAAAGAACAACGACCCGGATTATTTCTTCTGTACCTGGGGGGAAGTGTGGTTGTGGGCCTGGTCGCAACTTATGCAGGCATGAAGATCGTGCGAGGTTAAAAATTGAATGTTTCATGCCTTTAAGATGTTAAACCATTTAATCGTTAGCAATGATAACAGTCAATCATCCCTGGCATGGTGCACACTACGGAGACAAATCTCCACAGAAAGTTAATGCACTGATCGAGATTCCACAGGGTTCAAGGGCTAAGTATGAAGTTGATAAAGCGACCGGCTTGTTAAAATTGGACCGGGTAATCTATTCTTCATTCCACTACCCCGTTAATTACGGCTTTATACCGCAAACCCTTGGCCAGGACAATGACCCGCTGGATATACTTGTGCTCTGCTCACAATCGATTCAGTCGCTTTGCCTCGTCGAAGCCAATGTGATAGGCAACATGCAGATGATTGATAATGGCGAAATGGATGATAAGATTATTGCGGTTGCGGCGAAAGATCCATCCGTCAATCATTACCATAATATTGAGGATCTCCCGGATCATTTCCTCCTGGAGCTTAGAAATTTCTTCGAGCAGTACAAGGTGCTTGAAAATAAAAAAGTGGCGATTGATAATTTCCAGGATAAATATACCGCGTGTAAAATCATCGAAGCAGCCATTGCGTTTTACAAGGAACATTTCAAAAATTGATCAATGAAACCTATTCAAAAAGATACCATGACAACAGAACTGGTGATGATCCTCCTGCTCATTGGGCTCTTTGCAGGTATACTAAGCGGGCTGGTAGGTGTCGGGGGTGGACTCATAATCGTTCCTGCACTAATCTTTTTTCTTGGATATAGCCAACACCAGGCCCAGGGAACATCCCTGGGCTTGCTATTATTACCGGTGGGCATCTTAGCGGTGCTCAACTATTATAATAAAGGTTATATTGATATAAAAGTAGTGGCGATTATGAGCCTCGCTTTTATATTTGGTGGTTGGCTCGGCAGTAAATTAGCCCTTAGGTTGCCGGCCGACGCCGTAAAAAAAATATTTGCTGTTTTTTTATTCTATTCTGCTTTTAAGTTACTTGGTTGGGACAAAGCAATCGTAAAATGGATCAGGGAAATCTTTTGAAACAGCCCGGCTATTTATACACGATACTTAATACAATTCCCGGTCTGCACCATCCATAAATCGTTAAAGGATCTTTAAAGATTCATAATATCGCCTTCCCCGTTATGCAATAAATTTTCTTTTGCATCTAACCGGTAGCGTTGAAGGGAATTACTAATCCAACTACTGTACACAACCATCAGAGAGTTTGAGGCCTTTGAGGCCCGAAGTAATGTGGTAAGCCAAACCGGCGATATAAACCAAAATACCTATTTTTCGCTTGTGAACGCAGGCAAGTATGCCCATATGACCGATAAAGAACTGCTGGCTAAGTACCACATTGTTGATGATAACAGGTGGCTGGGCATTTTACTCCAGCGTTACACCTTGTTGTTACTTGGTGTTTGTATGAAGTACTTAAAGAATGAGGACGATGCCAAAGACAGCGTGCAACAAATTTTTTTGAAAGTGATCGAGGAATTGCAGAAATATAAGGTTGAATATTTTAAATCATGGCTGTATATGGTGGCCAAAAATCACTGCCTTATGAAATTGCGGGGCCGGCAAAGCAAAATGCCGGTTGAATTGACCGAAAAGATGACGGCAGCACAGGAAGAAACCACAGATTGGCAGGAAATGGTTCAAAATGATTGGACCTTAGAAACGATGGAAACGTCGCTCAAAGAGCTGAACCCGGAGCAGCAACAATGCGTAACTTTGTTTTATCTTGAAAAGAAAAGCTATCGTGAAATTTCGGATATCACCGGTTTTACTTCATTGCAGGTGAAGAGTTACATACAAAATGGAAAACGAAATCTCCGCATACTCATTGAAAAAAAACTAAACACGCCACCAGGGGATTGTTCTTCATAAGGAATGGGAACTGATTGATGTATTTCGTGGATGATTTAATAGATGGCCGACAATTTAAAAGACATATTATCCCACCTCTCAACCGAGATTGACCAGGAAACACTTTTGTTGTATCTCCAGGACAAACTTCCTGCAGAAAAAAAACATGAAGTGGAAAAAAAACTGGTGGACAATGAATTTGACAATGATGCTGTGGAAGGGCTGCAGCAAATCCATGACAAAAACCGGATAGCTTACACCGTTGAGATGCTCAACCGTGATCTGAAGAAAAAGACCGAACGGAAAAAACAACGCCGCTTAAAATTGCAATTAAAGGATCAAGCGTGGTTATATATCGTGATCTTCATTTTTATAATCCTCATTATCCTGTCTTACATGATCATTCACCGCATGCAACAGCAATAGCCTGCTGATTGTATTTTTTATTGAAGGGGACCTTTGGCGTTCGATGAATGTTTCGGAAAAAATCCAAAGTAACGCCGGGGATATTAGCGCTGGTGGTGCTAGTAGGGTTTTTTCCCGTCCCATTTTTTCCACTCCTCAAAAACTTCTTTTGCAGCGGAGGACGGAAGATGCAAGAAAGGGATCTTCCTATCGTGCATGTTTGCATTTATCTCGCTATAAATAAAGTGATCGTCGAAGTCGATAGCGGCAGCGTCCTCTTTAGTATTCGCGAATATTACCCTGTCGGGCCTTGCCCAGTAAATTGCCCCAAGGCACATAGGACAAGGTTCGCAGCTGGCATAAATTTCACACCCGGTTAGCTGGTGCGTATTTAATTTTTGACAGGCATCCCGTATGGCAACTACTTCAGCGTGCGAGGTGGGGTCATTCGATGAGGTTACCCGGTTAAACCCTTGACCCACAATTTCATCACCCTTCACAATAATGCAGCCAAAAGGTCCGCCGTGCCCTTCCAGCATCCCACTCCGGGACAGCTCTATTGCCATGCCCAGAAATTTGTTTTCTCTTTCAGTAAGCATCACTTCCTGGTCCATATAAGGGGAAAAGATGTGAGATTTCCAAGTTTTTGTTCACAGCTTGTTACCAACATCGAAGCCAATATGAATTTAATATTAATTTTCTGTTGCCTGCGATCCAGTGTGTCTGAAACTTACTACTTTTTACTTGATTTGGACTCACTCCAAAACGTCTTTTCTTATGAAATGGGAAACAGTTTCGTCAACCATTGGGCAGTCGGTGTTTACACTTTGGAATAACGGGAAAAAACTAAGCACACTCGTATTCAATTCCTCGTCGAATGCAGCCAGGATCGAGTCTGAAAATGAAAAAAGGGTCTACCTTATCCGGGATGAAGGTTTCCGGAAAAATAAGACCGTTCTGCGCACTGAATACGGCATTCGCATCGGGCATGCCGGCACCGAACACAATGAAAATTTCCTAATGCTTAATGACGAACGCTATTTCTATTCATTGGATAACGAACATGAACCTGCGGTTACTATTTACAAGGTATCAAAAGATCGTCCCCTTGCCGTTTGTGGCCTGGATGTAAGGAATACTGACCTGCTCACAAAAGTGGGTGTTAAAAGACTACTGCCTGAAAAAACGCTCTTCAGTTTATTGTTAGGGCTTTGTCTTTACCTTTTCAAACAATTTGAAAAGGAACCATCCTTCAGCTATTCATAATAACGCTGAATCGTTACAGTTCATCCCATACTTTATGGGCGAAATTCTCCAGCGAAGGGTCTCGTGCGCCCATTAACAACAAGACACAGTCATCAGTTAGATGGGGTTTAACCGTTGCAACAAGGTCATTCCGGTTTTCTTTAAAAAAAGCTTGTTTGTGCTTCGCCTTCAAATCGCTGATTAGATCATTTGCAGAAATATCTTTTTCAGCAGTGCCGCCCGCATAAAATATTTCACTCATCCAAATTTCGTCTTCAGGCCTAAGTACGTTAGCTATCTCTTCCACAAAATCATTTCGTAAAAATTTGGTTGGACCATACCCGTGTGGCTGGAACCATGCTATTACTTTTGGAGCAATTGGCTGGCAAGCCAGGATCGCAGCGGCGCATTTTACAGGGTTATGCGCAAAATCGTCTATTAACCACACACCATTTTTATTTCCCAGGACCTGGTTGCGTCGATAAATGCCTTCATAATTCATAAGGGCTTCCGAACAAACACCTAAATCAATCCCCAGCTGGTTAGCAACCGCAACGGCCGCAACTGCATTTTCCATGTTATGCCGTCCAACAAGCTTAAGACTAAATCCAATTCCATTGATACTAAATGAAATTTCCAATCCATTTTGACGGAAATGACCGGCGTTATAACCTGCGGAAATGTCACTACTTAGTGAAAAATCATGCTTTATATCCTGTGAAAGCATTCGGGCCTGAAGGTTAGATTGATTGACCACAAACTTCCTGCTGTTGTTTTTAAATATTTCAAAGACCTCCATCAGCACTTCCATTTCTTTATGATCTTTTTCAACGTTAAGCAACAAGCCAATCTCGGGTTTATATTGAATAATTGAACCATCGCTTTCATCGGCTTCAATTACCAGCCACTCTCCTTTGCCCACTTTAGCATTCCCAATTTTTCCTTTTTTCATAATGCTGACCAAACCGGCCCCGCTAATAATGCTTGGCTGCAATCCTGCAAATTCCAGGATGTCGAAAAGCATAGCGCTGGTAGTGCTTTTCCCGCTGGTGCCTCCCACGGCAATCGTCTTTTTACTGGCGGCAATGATCGCCAGCAATTCAGAACGTTTGATGATCGGAATATTAAGTTGTCTTGCCTTCTGAACTTCAACAACGGTATCTTCCACTGCAGCGGACACAACTATAAGGTCAGTCCCCGTATCAATACCCGAACCATCCTGCGGGAAACATAAAATACCTTCTGCTTCGAGTTTTTGTTTAGTGTCATTGGGTTCATTCGCCTTAAAAAAACGATCACTGCCGGAAACCTCTTTCCCGACGCCTTTTAAGTATTGTGCGATCGCACTCATGCCTGAGCCGGCAATACCAATAAAAAACGGTCGCTGAAAATCTTCAGGAGAATTGATCATTTTGCAAAGTAAATGGAATAATCAATTGCCTTTTCGAATTATAGCAGCAAAGGAAAGCTCAGGATTTTCCTTTCTGCATTGAATGAATCATTTCAGAAAAATTCATATTCTTAGCCAGTGTGGAAACGGCGTGAGCAATGCGTTTTGTTCTTGTTAGCTCCGTCCGGGCGCTTTCAATCCATTTGCTGTAATAATTTTGAAAAGACTTTGGCATGGCATTAAAAGCCTTCAATGCTTTGGGCTCATCTCGCAGGCATTCAAGAAAATCCGCATTTATCTCATAAGGCTTTTTATCTTCTGTCAACTGAACTTTCAGCATGGCCCCGTGTTTTTTTCCAATTCCTTTGCGCATGGCTGCATTTATCGGCATGATAAAAGCGCCTCCACCCATAGGTAACAGCGACACGCCCGAAATTTTGAATTCATCCAGCTTACCCTTTACCCTAAAAGACTTCTTGCTGCCGGGTTTTAACTTCTCTGCAATATCTACGGGTATTTCAATGTAGGTCCACCCGGTCTTCTCACCCTGTTTTTCAAATCTGTGTATGGTGACAATAAATTGGATCATTGCCTTACTAAATTAAAAATATAATCCATCTGAAAGTCACATTGAATTTTCTCTTTCGCCAGGTAGCTATGATTGCATAACTTCCGGTTAATAATTACTTCATGAAAAAAATATTATACCTGGTTATCTTTTTTAGCGGATTGCTGTTTTATGGCCGATCATTTGCCGGGATCCGGCTACCCGCTATTATTTCAAGCAATATGGTTCTGCAGCAAAAGTCGGGTGTGGCGCTGTGGGGATGGGCAGACCCGGCTGAAAAAATAATAATCACTACTTCCTGGGACAACCGGATAGATTCTGTTGTGACGACTTCGGGCGCAACGTGGAAAATCCAGGTAAATACTCCGGCAGCCGGTGGTCCCTATACGATTACCCTCAAAGGATGGAACACAATTGTTCTGGATAATATCATGATTGGTGAAGTGTGGGTTTGCTCCGGCCAGTCAAATATGGAGTGGAGCAGTAATCAGAATCTAAAGCAAATCATGGACGAACTGCCCAACAGCAGCAACAAAAACATCCGTCTTTTCCAGGTTTCAAAAGCGACTTCGGCATGGCCACAAGAGAACGCAGTAGGCGAATGGAAAGTTTGTTCGCCGGAATCCTTAAAAGGGTTTAGTGCTGTAGGCTATTTTTTTGGAAAAGAACTCGAGCACGATTTAAACGTACCCATCGGTTTGATCAATGCCAGCTGGGGTGGTACCCCCGCTGAAGTCTGGACACCCGATCACGACGTTAACCAGGAACCTTCGTTAAAAGAAGCAGCCGGAAAGCTTAAGCAAAGTCAGTGGTGGCCGGTTACCCCGGGCTACACTTATAATGCGATGATATTTCCCCTCACAAATTTTGCCATTGCCGGTTCAATCTGGTACCAGGGTGAAAGTAACACTACAACTGCCGCTACCTATAAAGAATTATTTACCACGATGATTGGCGCATGGCGAAAGGCATGGAAAAAGGACTTTCCCTTTTATTATGTACAGATCGCACCCTTCGGCTATGAAGATAAAAATATTGGGGCACTATTGCGGGAACAACAGGCCTTGACATTATCCTACCCGAACACCGGGATGGTTGTGATATCAGATCTTGTTGACAATGTCAAAGACATACACCCTACAAATAAGAAAGATGTAGCGCAGCGGCTTGCCAATTGGGCGTTGGGAGAAACGTACCATCAAAATATAACTGCCTATAAGAGTCCCCTGTTCAAAAAAATGGAAATAAACGGAGATAAAGCGACGCTTTTATTCGATAATGCCCCTAATGGCTTTATGATAAAAGGAAATGGAAAAGCAACTGAATTTTACATCGCAGGCAGCGACAAGAACTTTCTTCCCGCTGACGTTAAGATAGACAAGGACAGGATTATTGTATCTAATAAACAGGTCAAAAACCCCGTTGCCGTAAGATTTGGATTTAGCAATACGGCCATGCCCAATCTATTCAGCAAGGAAGGCTTACCCGTTGGGCCTTTCCGGACTGATCATTGGGAAGTAGATACAAGCAAGGAAAATCCCTGAGGTGGCCTGTGAAGAAATACGTAGTTTTTGCGTGATATGGGGTGATGTGGATATGACATCCGCAGACTCAAGAGTTTAACAAGTCATTTCCGGGTAATTGATAAAATAGTTGCACACAAAACAAACATTCTCGCGCGAAACGATTAGCTTTGTTCCGTTAATTTGAGCAAGACACTTTTTGTAAGTGAACGATTTTTTCTGCTACGCATTTTCTGCTAATAGTTAGTCTTCTTTACGTTGCGTTTTCCTCAAGTATTTTTTATTCAATTTAAATTTCCAAATGAACATTTACGTTTCAAACTTAAGTTTCGCTGTACAGGACGAAGATTTAAGAGAGTTTTTCGCAGAATACGGTGAAGTATCGTCTGCTAAAGTAATTAAGGACAAATACACTAACCGCAGCAAAGGCTTCGGATTTGTAGAAATGCCCGATGATACAGCCGCTCAAAAGGCAATTTCTGAACTGGACGGCGGCGTCGTGGAAGGACGTGCGATCAAGGTAATGGTGGCCAGGCCAAAGGAAGAAAGACCAAACAGCAGCAGGCCGTCTTATTCTAACAACCGCTGGTAAAAGTCATTGTGATCCAAGATTAAAGGGGCGCCATGAGAGCCCCTTTATTTTTCTCAAAACGTTTTTCCCGGATCACTACGCAAAATAAAAATACCCAGCCAGGTCATTAACTTGATCCGAATGGGTATTAATACATGAGATAAGGTGCTATCTCAATTAAACTTTTTGCTTCGCCAGTTTTTTCTTCTTTGCCTTTTTCAGCGCCGATTCAATTGCAGCACTAAGATTTGTAAATGTAGGTTTGCCCACAAAAGGCTCATCATTGATAAAAAATGCCGGGAGTTCTTTTACTCCCCTATCAATGCCTTCGCGCAGATCATCCTGCACCTGCCACCCGAATTTGCCATTCACAAGTTCATCCAGGAATTTCTTATTATTAACTCCGGCTTCTTTTGAATGCAGCTTCAGGCTTGTCGTGCCCAGGTTGCGTTTGTTATTGAATAGTACATTATGCATTTCCCAGAACTTGCCTTCCTGTCCTGCTGCTACAGCAGCTTCACTTGCTTTCATGCTTCGCTGGTGAATCAATGTAAGCGGGAAGTGGCGAAAATTGAAGCGGATCTTGCCTTCATATTCCTCGAGCAACTGCTTTACCACTTCGTTTGCCTTTACACAATCATCGTTTTCATATTCCCCGAATTCCATCAAAGTTACCGGCGCATCTTTTTTTCCTACAAAAATTTCTTTTGGTTCAATGATAATTTCTACTTCTTTTTTAAATGCCATTTTAAAACTCCTTTTTTAACCCAAAGGCCTGTTCCTTTGGTCTTAGATCATCTATATAACAACTTTCAGGCTAATTAGTTGACTACTTTTTTTTGATCTTTCAAATGAAATGTGATTCACATCTGAAAGCGGCTGAAGATAAGGCTTTTTTCCTACCGTCATATTTTCGAAAAAGCTAATTTTACCACCACCCTTATTCCTAATTGACTATCAATATATTACACCAGATAAAACACCGGGAAATAATTCTAAGAAAGTGTCCTAAATCATTTGCCGATGTCGCTTTCCCAACCATCGTTTTGTTCGAAAAATTAGACGTCTTTTTTGATCCAATCCTGCGGTGAGCAGGGCCTTTAGAATGAACACGTGAGAGGCTAAAGGACCCCAGGGTATGTTCCAACAAATCATTTAGTGCGTCACAGGATAAATCTGTATTTTCTGTGGCAACGAGGACAGGCAATCAAAATTCATCAATTGGAAATGTAAACACTGTGCAAATGAACTAAAACTTTTTTAAATGTCATTTAATAAGTGTTGCAGTTGCTGGCTTCAAATCTATCAAATGCATGCTGCACAAATTAACCACCACCGTTATCGTGATTACGACCGCATATATAAACGAAACCCGTATCATTAAATAATAGAACATCGTCTCTTCACAAAACTATAACATTCACAATAAATTTTGTTGTTGGCGATGAGGCCAATTGACCTTTGAAACCCTTTACTGCCGCGGGTTTGACAAGAAACAATGATTGTTTGCGACACCAAAAACTTCAAAATATTGGTTTGCACCCCGCAAAAAACCACTGTACTTTCGTTGCGCAGGTTCAAATAAATTACGGCTGATCCGATCTCGTAATAGTACTTCGCAAATCTACTTGAATCCAACTTTTTGCTTCCCACATGCTTTCGATGGTTTGTCGCTATGATTGCGGTCCATAAACGCAGTAAATATTTTTTCTTAACATTTAAACTTTACGCTCATGAAAAGAGTATTAATCAACACCCGAATTTTTGCAATCGCTTTAGCGATTACGAGTACAACCGCTTTCAGTACTCCTGCTTTGGCAATCGAAGAAAAGAAAGCTATTCCGGTCGAATTGACATTCCTCGGTAATGTCAATAGCCAGCCTGTAATCCAGTTAAACTTCACCAATTCTGAAGTAAACGAATACACCGTTGTCATTCGCGATAGCTATGGCATGGTACTGTATAAGGATAAAGTAAAAGGTCGCAACATGACACAGAAGTTCATCCTTAACACTGAAGATTTAGGTGGTGGAGAAGTTCATTTTGAAATTACAGGAAGCAAAAATGATAAAACGGCACGTTACGAAGTAAACACGATATCCCGCATGGTTGAAGACGTGGTCGTCAGCAAAGTAAAATAAGCAAACAAGCAAAGATTCGTGAAAAGAAATACACAAGACATCAGTGTATTTCTTTTCTTTTTTATGGCCCGTGATGATTCTTTTCCTGCTGGCAGGCAGCTTCGCCTGAAAAAATTCTGATTAAAACCTCCACAATTTTACTTCGAAGATTCAGAAGATTGACCGTCCGCCCTATTCATTTACCAGCGTGTCGGGCTGCCTGGCCGTTTGTAATCCTGAGGGAGTAATTCGGATAACCAGGGTATCCTGCTGCTCCATGCTTACCAGCCCTTCATCCTGAAGTTTTTGCAAATGGGAATGTATTACAGACCACTCCTTTAATTGCCGCAGGATGAGTTCCCTGGGCCTGCAACCATAATGCTCCGGCTGGGGATCGTTTTTCACGATTTCATAGATGGTAAGAAGGAGCTGGTAATGTTCTTGCATATTCTAAAAATAGTTGGAAAAACGATTGCAGATTAAAAGAAGTTATTAACAATGTCGTATGGATAACTTTTTGTCACGGGAAATGCAGCACTTTTCAAATTGGCCGGGAAATCAATTTTTAAAGAGACTTGCAGGAACAGGCGCGTTATCTACAATCCGATTGTCCAATTGGTTATCAAATGCGGCCATGCACGTTTCTTTGATCGCGTGAGGAGCAGATTTGCTCTCACTTTACGTTTATTCCGGGACTTGTGACCATTTTGACTTCAAACAGGCTGAAGAAAGAAATGATCTCAAATATAAAAAAGGCCACAAAGAAAAATAGAAGGAGCAATAAACAAACCCTGAATACTAACGCGTAAGTTGAACGGCTATTTTGAGTAAAGATTGGATAATTCATAGGACAAGTTTTGGATTACACAAACCCGATATACAATTCTTTCAAAACAAAAATCGAAAAAATTATGCCAGCCGTCAAAGTTCCGCTCCGGATATAACAGAGAAAATACAGTCAAATCGGGTATTTACCCTCCCGGGGAAATGGTTCGTACCAAAAAAATACGTGCGGCAGATAGTGATATTTTGATGTATTTTTTGTTGCCCTTCATTGTCAACACTTACCGTTAAAACGGCTTCTTCAGGTTGTACTTTTTATTATAACGCTCATACAACTGTTTCTGCTTATCATTGAGGTCTATTTTACGACCCTGGATAAATGCATCGGTAACAATACTGCTTCGCATGTCCAGGATATCTCCTTCACTTATTACAATATTGGCATCCTTTCCCGGTTCAATTGATCCGGTTTTATCTTCAACCCCTAATATTTTTGCTGCGTTCAGGGTGATAGATTGCAACGCTTCTTCTTTGGTTAATCCATAAGCAGCCGCAGTTCCCGCATTAAATGCCAAATTGCGTCCCCTGGACATCATGGACCCATCGGAAATCGAAAACAATACACCTGCCTTTTGCAAAATGGCCGCCGTTTTATACGGCTGATCAACATCTTCATCCTTATTCGAAGGCAAACGATGAGGTTCCTGCAATATCACTGATACATTATGCTGCTTTAGCAAATCCGCAATTTGCCAGCTTTCACCCCCACCAACAATCACTAAGTCAAAGCCAAATTCCTCGATAAAATCGAGCGCTACCAGCATTTGCTTCACCGAGCTGGCATGCACGTATAACTTCTGAGTCTTGTTATAGAGTCCTTTTACTGAGTTAAACTTTACATTGGTTTCGCTGTGCGATTCACCGGCATGATAAGCTTTTGCTTCGCGAAAGAAAGCTTTCACTTCCTCTACTTTATTCAGGTCTTCTTTCAATGGGTCCGGTTCATTTTTCTGTGATCCGTTTTCGCTAGAAGTTCCACCGCTACGTGGAGGTGATATCAATGATGGCATATACAAGTGAACGCCGCCGTCGGTTTTATAGGCAGCATCTTCCCAATTCCAGGCGTCTAACTGCACCACAGACGAAATCCCTGCAAGAAGATTGCCCTGCGGAACAATATTGGCCAGCAATATTCCATTGGACCGGACGGTATTGATCACTTTTGAATCGGCGTTATAGGCGACAATGGTTCGAACGCTGGGATTCATTTCTCCAATTTCTCTTACATCGGTAGTAGCACGGATAGCAGACACTTCAACCAATCCCAGGCTACTCACGGGCAGAATGAGGCCCGGATAAACATGTTTGCCTTTTGCATCAACGATGATAACGTTGTCGCCGCCTGCAACAGCAATATCGGCACCCACCTGTTCAATCTTTGAATTATTAATCTTGACAGTGCCGTTTTCAATCACCTTTCCATTGCCGACATGAATCGTCGCATTTTTTATAAAGATTATCCCCTTATTTTCTTTAGCAGGGTATACATTCTCCTGTGAGGACGCATTGATCAAAGAAAAAAATACCAGGATCAACAAAATAAATCTCATCTCAGGATTTTTTATTTATTAGTTTGTTCATCAACGTCGTCGCAAGTATGCAAAATTTCGACCGCATACTGTGCAGGAATCACGGACGCGCCACGTTTTTTTTCCGTGTTCATTTTTTTAATGATGCGATTCCTTTCGCTTTCCATCCATTGGTGTTTTTGCGTCTCTTTTTCCAGGTCGAAATAGATGGCCCCATCCACGATGGTATAAACTGCCTTTGCATAAATGCTCAGAGGATTATCACTCCAAACCACAACATCTGCATCTTTCCCGATCTTAAGGCTGCCGACCTGGTTTTCTACATGCAACATCTTTGCGGGGTTCAATGTCACCATTTTCAAAGCTTCCTCCTCCGTTACACCGCCATATTTTACAATCTTAGCAGCTTCCTGGTTGAGGCGTCTTGCCATTTCTGCATCATCGGAATTGATCGCAACATTTAACCCCACCCTTTGCATAATTGCCGCATTGTACGGGATGGCATCTTCCACCTCCATTTTGTAAGCCCACCAATCAGAAAAAGTAGATGCATTTGAACCATGCTCTTTCATTTTATCAGCAACTTTATAACCCTCGAGTATATGGGTGAAAGTATTATACTTGTATCCCATCCGGTTGGCTACTTCGATTGCTCCCGTGATCTCACTTTGTACATATGAATGGCATGTAATAAATCGCTTGTTGTTCAAAATTTCCACGAGTGCATCGAGCTCAAGGTCACGCCGCGGCGCAGGTGTGACTGAACCCTTTTTGTTTTTATTTGCTTCAAACTCCTTCCATTCTTTTTGGTAATCTTTTGCTCTTGTAAAGGCGTCAACCAGCAATTGCTCCACACCCATCCTCGTATCAGGATAGCGGTTATTACCGGGAGAATTAGTACGTTTCACATTCTCCCCTAAAGCAAATTTTATCTGGCCCGGCCAGTTAGCAAATTTTAAATCTTCAGCATTCGCTCCCCAGCGCAATTTGATAAGTTGTGTTTGGCCACCAATCACGTTCGCTGAACCATGTAATACATGTGCTGACGTAACGCCGCCGGCAAGTTGCCGGTATATATTAATGTCGTCGGGATTGATAACATCGGCGATCCTGACTTCGGATGTCACGCTTTGCCCTGATTCGTTTATTGACGACGTTGCTATGTGAGAGTGTTCATCAATAATACCAGGCGTTACGTGCTTCCCGGTCCCATCAATAACCTTCGAAGAGGCATCAGATAAATTTTTACCGACGGCTGCAATCTTGCCGTTTTTGATAAGCACGTCTGCATTCTTTATGACACCCTGGCTTTCATTGGTCCAAACCGTGGCATTCTTTATCAGGATCGTTTCCTTTTTTGGTTGTTGACCTTCCTCCCATCCAAATGGTTCAAATGGATAAGTAAGTTTGCCAATCAGAGGAGTTTCTTTTTTCTTAGCACTATCCGGCTTCACTTCTGTTTCTCTTACCTGTACCGCGGACCATGTAAATGTATTACCCGCTGAATCGGTGCCGGTGCCGTTCCATTGCTTTCCATTGCTTACTCCGCTAAGCCTGATGGCAGTCGCAGGCAAGGGTTCGGTCCCCGTTTGCTTTTCGCCTTGTTGTACTTGTTGTTTGACCTCCGGCTTCTGATCAGGTGGAACATCTTTATTTGGCGTGAAGGGCGCATAATTAAGTTTAATTATTTTACCATCAAAGCTGAATTTAGAATTCATCGTGTCCCTTCCTATCAAAATAGCCTGGTCGCTCTTTTTTACTTCCAGTGTGTAGTTGGCAGTGCCTGTCGGAAAATTAACTGCAAGTTTATATAGGGCGCCCTGCCGGGCGCCTTCGTCCTTTATAACATACCGTGAACCTCTTATCCAATTTTGAAAAATTGTTGTGTTTTCGTTGAAGATCGGACCAGAGGTGATAAGAAAGTTGGCCCACTTACCCGGCTCCAGACTACCGACGTCTGAATAAACTCCCAATACCGTTGCAGGAGTTTTTGTCAACGCATTAAATGCAGCTGATTCGGACAGGCCGTAGGTCATCGCGATTCTAAGGTTTGACAAAAATGATTTCAGATCGCTCAAATCAGAAGTCGTGAGACAAAAAGGAATTCCGGCTTTTTCAAATGCTGCAGCGTTTGTAGGTGCCATTTCCCAATGTTTCAAGTCTGTAAGAGAAACCAACCGTGCGTCATTTGGATCTTCAAGATCCTGGGGCTGCGGATAATTCAACGGAATAATGAAAGTCGCATTTGTGGCCTTCATTTCCCTGATACGCTGGTACTCATTACCGCCGGCCTTTATGATGTATTGAACCCCAAACTCATCACCTATTTTATCAGCCCTAAGGTCATTCCATTTGTCGTTGGCTTCAAACACCTGCGGTAGATCTTGTGTTTCATTCCATGACTTTAGACTAAGATTAAAACCTTCACCGGCTGGTTTGTTTTTATACCATTGTGCGTCAAGAAAAGTTTGCCGCAGCAACGCAATGGAACCCATGATGGATGTAGGATAGGATTGAGTGGAAGTTCCTTTGCTAAGGGAGTAATGCGCAGACGCCCGTTCTTTTACAATAACAAGATTTTCTTTTTCAGTCGCCAATGTGACAACGACCCCGGTACCGCGGGCAATGCCATCCCGCACATGCGAAAGGACAGTTCCAAATCCTGCTTCACGAAGCGGCTTGGCTTTCTCGTTGTCAACGCTAAAAACCTTGTAAGCATCTACATCGCTTTTGATGGCCTGGTTCCATCCATAAGGACCTTTTGTATTTGTTTCCAGCTGAGTCGGTTGACCGGCAGCCGGGGTTGTCCCTGCCTTGACAATTGAAGTCCCATAGTCAGCGTAAACGTCGATAAAAGATGGATAGAGGTATTTGCCTTTGCAATCTACCTCAACAGCTCCGGGCGGCACTTTAAGATTGGTTCCTATCGAAACGATCTTACCGTCCTTTGTTATTAGTGTCGCATTGGTCAGCGTTGTATTTGCATCTTTAACAATAGTAGCATTGGTAAATGCATAATAACGATCACGGTGATCCGAAATTCCATTTTCAGGAAAGCTGATCTGGGCACCCGTGAATTTTGCGACCAAAACAAAAATTGCCAGTAAGAATAATTTGCATTGAACGGCGCTTTTTTTCATAAGAGTTTAAACATTTAACCGGCGGTTCTTTCTTCACCGTAGCGACAAAAAGAGCGTTCGAATGTAGTTCATTTGCCTTAAATACAGTGACCGCTTGTGGATATCAGGCATAAAAAACGAAACAATTGAAATGAGTTATCGGTGTGCTGGCATCATAATAAAACCTTCATTTTCCATATGACAGCGGTTATAACAAACGGCTGCAAACTTTGTTACCTTTGTTATCTTCAATAACTAAGTATGGGAGTCGCTCATTCCATGAACATCGTTCCTGACTTTTTGCTTTCACCGCGCATTGACCAGGTTGGCGTCGAAGAGAGAGTCACCAGGTTTACCACAAGGAGCATAAAAAAAGAATCCAAGCTCAACGGTTTGAAACTGGTGTTGAATATGATAGACCTTACAACACTCGAAGGAAAGGATACAGTGGGAAAGGTAAAACAGCTTTGTTATAAGGCCGTTCACCTACACGATTCTATCCCCGGTCTGCCGACAGTCGCCGCAGTTTGTGTTTATCCTTCCATGGTGAAGACGGCAAAGAAAGCCCTTGAAGGATCTGGTGTTAAAGTGGCTTCAGTCGCTACTGCCTTTCCAAGCGGGCAGGCATCCAGGAACGTGAAGATAAGTGATACAAAATATGCCGTAAGTGAAGGCGCCGATGAAGTGGATATGGTGATCAGCCGGGGTAAGTTTCTGGCAGGCGAATACAATTTTGTTTTTGATGAAATAGCGGCTGTCAGGGAAGCTTGTGGTGACGCGAGGCTAAAAGTAATATTGGAAACGGGTGAATTGGGCTCTTTTGACAAGGTGAGGCGTGCGAGTGATATTGCAATGTATGCGGGTGCAGATTTTATTAAGACATCAACAGGTAAAATTCAACCGGCAGCGACGATGCCTGTAACACTTGTCATGCTGGAAGCAATCCGCGACTTCTATTACAGGACCGGAACCATGATCGGGATGAAACCAGCAGGAGGGATTTCAAAGTCAAAGCTGGCTTTGCATTACCTGGTGATGGTAAAAGAAGTATTGGGGGAAGCCTGGCTCAATAACGAATGGTTTAGGTTTGGTGCCAGTAGTCTTGCTAATGATGTGCTCATGCAGATTGCCAAGGAACAAACGGGAGTTTACCAGGGGGCGAATTATTTTTCAGTTGATTAAATTTTAGAACTTGGATTTAGAGGTTTAATGTTTAAAGTTTAATAGTTTAATGTTGTTTCGTTCAAGAAGACTTTAGTCACAAAAAAGCAAAGTTCGTTATGGCTACCATTCAATCTTTTGAGGAAATAGAAAGCTGGAAAAAAGCAAGAGAAATTTGTAGGATTCTGGGCAAGTATGTTGATGAAGGAAGATTTAAGAATAGTTATCGCCTTATTCACCAAATTGAAGGCTCGTCAGGTTCTATCATGGATAATATAGCAGAAGGCTTTGAAAGGGGTACGAAGGGCGAGTTCATTACTTTCTTAGGTTATGCAAAAGGTTCCTGTGGTGAGCTTAGGTCTCAGCTCTATCGCGCAATGGACAGGAAATTTATTTTACAGGAAGAGTTTAACATGATCCAAGAACTTGTTCTTCAGATAAGTGGATTGTTACAGAATTTCATAAGCTATCTCCAAAAAACAGAAATCCAAGGAATAAGAAAGAAGTCCGAAGTAAAAAACATTAAACTTTAGACTTTAAACTTCTAAGAATTTCAATTATGCCAATTACAAAGAAGTCTGCCCGTTTAAAAAAGGGAAATGAAAATGGAAAAAGTAACACGCTCAAATTAGAATTTGACACAACCTGGAGTTATGCCCCCGCGCCAGAAAGTAAGAGTGCGGCAACTATTCAAAAGCAGTATGATCTTTTTATCAATGGTGAATGGCAAAAGCCGCTGAGCAAAAAATATTTTGATAGCATCAATCCCGCTAATGAAGAAAAGTTGAGCGAAGTGGCAGATGCAAATGAAGCGGATGTTAATACGGCTGTCGGCGCCGCCCGAAATGCCTATGAAAAGGTATGGCGAAAAATGCCCGCCAAAGAAAGAGCCAAATATGTCTTTCGTATAGCAAGGATGATCCAGGAGAAGGCAAGAGAACTGGCGATCATCGAATCCTTGGATGGCGGCAAGCCAATCAGGGAAAGCCGCGATTTTGACGTACCGACAGCCGCAAATCATTTTTTCTATTACGCAGGGTGGGCTGATAAACTGGAATATGCTTTTCCGAATCGCAGGACGGAACCTTTGGGTGTTGCAGGGCAAATCATTCCCTGGAATTTTCCTTTATTAATGGCCGCCTGGAAAATAGCGCCGGCCATCGCGACTGGAAACACAGTCGTGTTAAAGCCAGCAGAAACAACATCACTTACGGCCCTGAAACTTGCAGAAATAATCCAGGAATCGGAACTGCCACCGGGAGTAGTCAATGTTGTGACCGGCGCCGGTGCTACCGGGGCAGCAATCGTAAATCATCCTGACATAAACAAAATCGCATTCACGGGATCCACTGA
>Ga0207675_100000481_pt1 | contig 38783 bp, 22 predicted proteins | sample KBSSwiS42_FD_184305 | JGI IMG/M metagenome (GOLD analysis project Ga0207675, IMG submission 184305) | Switchgrass rhizosphere microbial communities from Kellogg Biological Station, Michigan, USA - KBS Switchgrass S4-2 (SPAdes) (version 2) | ecosystem: Host-associated > Plants > Roots >...
ACCATTCTCGTGAGCGCGGACCTCGAGACCGACCAGACTGGAGTCGGCGCGCTGATCGTGGCGTTCGCGCTCGGCAGCACCCAGGACAAGACCGGCCTGTTCGCCATGAGCGAAGAGCGCGTGCGGGGGCATCCCTTGCTGGCGTCCCGCTGGGGTGCGGTTTTTCGCGAGACCGTCTGGTCGGCGCTGCTCGGCGCGGCACGAACCCACGCGGTCGAACGCGCCAAGGTTGCCACGGCTCTGCATCCGATGAAGGGCAAGCTGACTTTTGCGGCGGCGGCGCCGATTGCGGTCGCGACCGTGGCGGCCACGGTCATGCGCGCCGCACGCGCACGCACCGGGTCCAAGAGCTGACGGACGATGATCTCCGTCAACTTCTCCGGGGAGCTGGCCGATCTTGCGAAGAGCATCGGTCTCCTGTCGCCCCAGGGTGAGCTCGACACGACCTGGTTCGGAGACCCGTTCGGCCGCCTGAAGACGGTGTTGTCGAACACCGAGCAACGCGCCGCGCTGCTGCGGCTGCTCGATTCGGCGCTGCCGCCGCGCAATGGTGCGGGAATTCCGGCGGGGGAGAAATGGCATCCGCTGCTGGAAGCCAATGACTACGGCAACGCCTACGTCACCATCCGCGAGGAATCCGCCGGCGCGGTCATCGGGCTGGCCGGTGACTTCGGCACCGATCGCATCCTGCCGGAGCCGGCGCGCGCCCTGTCGGCGCGCATCAGCGCCGCGATGCCCATCATTCGCGCCGGCTCCACGGTCACGCCGTTGCCGGGCAGCGAAGACGGCCCGCTCATCATCAAGCTGCGCGTCGGCGTCAATCTGCAACGCGCGCCCGGCGCCGGCGGGATCGCACTCGCGGCGGTGGCCATCGAAGCGCGCGTCTCGCCGGCGGGTTTCGCGCTGTACATCACGCTCGAAGGTCTCTCGCTGAGTGAAGGCGAGGCGCCCGCGGACCACGTGCTGGATCCCACCGAGCTCGGCAACGAAGTGCCGCAGCTGGTCGCGGGCCTCATCAAACACGTGGTCGCGCAGGATCCGGTCGCGGCCGGCATCGTATCGGATGCCGTCGGCTTGTTAGGCCTGGGGGACAGTGCGATCCGCCCGTTCCCGTTCGCCGAGCTCGTCGACAATCCGAACGCGGTCCAGCAGTGGCTCACGGACCTGTTCGCCGCGGGCGGGGCACCGCCGGTGCGCGCCTGGCTGCAGCACTTCGCCGGCCTGTTCCGCAGTCTGTTCGGCGTTGCGCCCGTGGCGCAGGCCGACGGCGATGCCTGGGGCATCGACATCATTCCCTTCGGTGCGAACGCGGCGCTGCGGCTCATCGTCGCCCTGCGCAACGGTGTATTCCGCTTTGGCCTCGCGGCGCGCGCCAGCGTGGTGGTGGACGGCAAACGCGCGGCGCTCGAAGGCGGCGTGGCCATCGCCGACATTCCCATCACGGGTGCAGATCGCGCGCGGCTGCTTCCCGAAGCCACCGCGCGCCTGCGGCTCATGGGCGCGGCGGCCGGTGACGATTTCATTCCGCTGGTGGCGGGCTTCCGCGTCGGCGGAATCAACGCCGGCATCGGCTGGGACGGCACCCGGGTACAGCCGCTGCTGGAGCTGGTCGACGTGCGCTTCAACGGCGACCTGTATGCGCGCCTCGATCTCACCAATACGGACAGCGTGCAGGCGGCGGCGCGTAATGTCGTGGTCAACGCCATCGACGCCGCGCTGGGCGGCGGCACCATTGCGCGCCGCATCGCGGCCCTGGCGGGTCTCGCGGCCCCGCGCAGCGCCGCGGACCCCACCCAGCCGCTTGCCGGCTGGCCACATGCGCTCGACACCGCCAAGCTGGTGAGCGATCCGCTCGGCGCCTTCGCCGCGTATCACCGTGCCGTGCTGGTGCATCCCAACTTTGGCTGGGACTTTCTATTCCGCGAAATCGTCGCGTTGCTGCCCGGGATCTCCGCGACCGTCGAAGGCGCCGGAACGGCCGACAATCCGTGGCGCATTTCGCTGGGCGCGCCGCTGGGCGCACTGAACCTCGAGCTGGTGGCGTGGAACGCGCAGACCTCCGGCAACGCCGCCGACGACCAGCAGCTGCGCCTCGGACTGCGACTGGTGGCGGCCTCGTCGCCGTTCACGTTCTCCTGGCTGGCAGAACTGCTGGCGATCGACCTGCCGCAGGCGGGCTCGGGTCGTGTCGCACTGGTCGGCGCGCAGCACGCGGCGGTGCGCGTCGCGCCGGCGTTCTCCGGGCCCTTGTTAGGCGGTCTCGCCGGCACGAACCTGAGCGCATGGGTCGGATCCGCCGGCATTCGCGTGGACTGGACACCGGGCACCGATGTCACCTGGCGTGCCTCGCTCGACAACATCCGGCTGCAGGCCGGCGCGGACATCGTGGATGTGCCCGCGATCGTGTTTCCGCCGCCGGCGGGTTTCGATCTCGCCAACCCGGCTGCGGCGGCAGCCGTCTTCGGGCTCACCCCGACCACGCTGGAACGACTCCTCTTATTACTGGCGGCACAGGCCACCAATGGACTGGGCCCGCAGGCCGTGCGGCTCACCAGCATGCTCGGCATGCATCGCCAGCAGGTGGGCGTGCCGGCAGACTGGCCGACGTGGAGCGATCCGGCCGCGCCGGGCCGACTGCTCACGGATCCGCTGGGTGCTTTCCGCAGCTGGCTGTCGCGCCTGGCAACCAGTGCCAGCGCCGACGGCGTGCCGCACGTGCAACGCTGGATCGAACAGCTGCGCACACTGGTCCTCGACCTCGACGACGCCGAGCTCATGCGCCGCATCACCGGCGCCGGAACTTACGACGAGCCGTGGACCTTGCCTGCGCCTATGCCGGGCAACCCGGGCTCGTCGATTGCGAACTTTCACCTGTGGGTGGGACCGGACGGTCCGCCGAATGCGATGTACGCCGGTCTCGATGCGCTGGCGCAGGCGGCGCCGCAATTCGACGCGCTGCTGTCGGTCCTGCAGCGCGCAGGCGAGTTCGACGGCGACTTGCGCGCCCGGCTGCGCGGCCGCACGGCCATCGGCGCGCGCACCGGCCTCGAACTACTGGCCGACCTGCTCGAACGGAGCGACGGCATCGTGCCGCTGGCTTCACAGCAACCGCAGCTGCCGGGGTGGACGCATGCGGCGCCGATCGAAGCCGAACACTGGTCATTGCCGTCACAAGCCGCCGCGATCAACCTGGCGGGCGCGAAGGTCGACGAGTGGGCCGGGGGCGTGGCCGGCGCGCGCGTGGTGTTGCTGCTGGCGCCAGGCTACGCCGGCAAGCTCGCCGGCGCGGATGTCTGGGCACCGCTGCTGGCGTCGCCGGCGGCAAACGGCGTCAAGAATGCCGCGGCGCGCTTCGCGCTGGCCGACCCGTCGATTCCGGATCCGCTGACCTATCCACTCGAAACCGTCAGCGCGGTCGCGGACTGGTACGTGGCGGAGTTGCCGGACGATGAGCTGCCCGACTGGTCTCGCCAGGCGCAGATCATCGGCCGCATCGTCGACCGGTTGAACGTGCTGCGTCCGGGCGTGAACGTCACGCTGCTGGCGCATTCGACCGCGGGCATCGCGGCGCGCGAATATGCGGTCGCCAACCCGGCGCGCGTCGCCGGACTCATCACGCTCGGCACGCCGCACGTCGGCGCCAACCTGCCATTCCTGACCGATCCGGACCTGGCCGACGCGGTGCGACTCTGCGAGCGGCTCGCGCCGCAGCTGGCCGCGGGAAGCGCCCGTACGGCGCTCGAGCGCCTGCTGCTCGCCATCGATGGTTACTTGAAACCCGCGGCCGGCGAGATTCCGCAGCCGCGGCACTTTCCCTTCGCGGCATTCGACTCCAGCCAGACGACGCTCGACATCGGCGCGCTGCAGATCTTCACCATCGGCGCGCGTGCCAGCGCCGCGCCGCTGCTGGCGCAGCTCAAGCAGGCGACACGCACGCTGGTGCAGGGCATCGCCGCGGCGCCGCGCGCCGCGCCCACCTACCTCGGCATCGGCGTCTCGGTGCCGCTGAGGCTGGCGCAACCGTCGCCGGGTGAGATCAACGCCGAGGCGCGGGTGCACTTCGAGCTGATGCGAATCGGTCTCGCGGCGCCGGCCGCGCCGCAGCTCGGCGGACGTGCACGGTTCACCGCGCGGGTGTATCGCGAAGGCGGCTGGCTGCTCGGTGGGCCGAGCACCTTGCCGCTGGGCGAAGAGATCACGGATCCGGTCGTGGCGTTCGAGGACGTGCGCCTGCGCGAGCTCGAGCTCGGGCTGGATGTCACGTTCTCGGCCACCGGTTCTCCCGCCATCGCGAATCCGCACCTCAGGCTCTACGACGCGGCGCTGCACGGTCCGACCATCGCGTTCGCGGACGATGCGGATGCCTTCGGCTTCGGCGTGGTCGGTGCGCTGCTGCGCACGTTCTCGTCCGATGTCGTGCCGGCCACCGGATCCGCCGGCGCACTGGTCGATGCACTGAGCGCCATCGGCGTCATGCAGCGTGACGCCTCGGGTGTTCTCGGCCTCGCACAGGATGCATGGACTGCGCTTTCGAGCGACGCGCCCGGATTCCTCGCGAGCCGCGTGCCGGCGGCACTGGACCTGCCTGGCGGCTGGTTCGGATTCACGGGTTCCGCGGGGACCTGGACGTGGAATCCCGGCGGCGCCATCGAACTGTCCCTGCAGCGCGAGGGCGCGCGGGGTCCCTGGTCGGCCCGCCTGCACAGCGGTGTCGGTGGCGCAGGCGAGGAGGGCGGACTGCGCTTCGCTGTCGACGCGCGCGTTGGCCTGCCGTCGTTCGCGCTGGATGTCGATCTCACGCTGGCGGTCGGCGCGCTCGCCGCAACTTTCAGGACGGCCGGCGGCACCGAATCGTTCGTGGTCAGCGCGGCCCCCTGGGTCGAAGAAGTCACACTGCTGCCGGCGCCGAATGCGGCGGCGCTGCGCGCCACCCTGTCGGACCTGTGGCCGCGATTGTTGTTCTCCGGTGGCTTGTCACTCGGCCTGCACGCCGTGGCGCCCGGACTGCGGCTCTCCGCGGTGGAACGATTCTTCCGCGACAGCGGCGGCGAGCTGCTGAAAGCCTTCACCGACCTGACCGGCGCATTGTCGATCGAGCGCGTGCGCATTCTCCTGAACGCCATCGCCACCGCCGCCGGGCTGAGTCCCGACGACGGCATCACCTTGCCCGGCAACCTGCGGCTCACCGTGGAAGAGGAGCCGCCGTTGCCCGGCGCCAGTCCGCCGGTACCGAGCGCGTTGCGCTTCGTGCTCGCGACCACCAGCGACATCGGCGGTGCGCTCGCGCTGCGCGCCGGCGTGCGCCTCGACACCACGCTGCACGCGACGCCGCTGGCGGAGATCACGCTGTCGCACGACATCGACGGCACCTGGGGACGGCTGGGGCTGCGCTTCGGCATCGATACGCGCGGCGTCACGCTTGCGGTCCTGCCGAACACCGGGCCGGCCATCGAACTACTGCCGACTTTCAGCGGCCTGGGCGCGTTGCGCGGTGCGGCCGCGGCGCTGCTGCCGGCGGTGCTCGACCAGGCGGTCGGCAGCTTCGCGCCGCAGCCCCTGTGGCTGCAGCGGATACTCAGCCTCGCGCAGGCGCTCGACCTCTACGACGTTGCGGGTGGATTCGCCGCCAAGACCGCGGAGCTGCGCGCGCTGCTCGATGGCAACATGTCGAGCTTCTTCGCGCCGGCGACCCGCGATGCGATCGCGCAGAGCCTGGTCGATACCGTCGCCTCGCTCACCGGCCTGCCGCTCACGGTCTCGCGCAGCGGCAGCGTGGCGCGTATCGGCTTCACGCCGCCGGCCGGTCTCACCGGCACGGTGGGCCTGATCGTCGGCTTCGAATCCGCGGCGCCGAAGCTCGGCCTGTTCGCCGACAACCTCACCATCGCGAATGTCCTGAGCGCCAGCCTCGATTGCACGGGGGGACCCGCCGGATTCACCTGCGACGGCCGCTTCGCCGTGCGGCTCGAACGTATCCAGATCCCGTTGGCGCCGCGCCTGGATTTCGAGGTGCAGACCGGCAGTGGCGGCGGTGTGCTGTTGCGCATGCAGCCGCTCGCCACCGGGATCGACGACACGCAGAGCGGACCGCTCACCGTGCAGGTGGCGCCGACCTTCAGCGTGGTGTTCGCCGCGGGTTCCGTGGAGGCGCTGCTCACGCAGTGGCTGCTGCCGCTGGTGGCGAACACGCTGTTGCGATTCGCGCAGGCCGAGGGACTGCTGGCGAAGAAACTGTGGAATACCGGGCCCACGGTGCAGCAGGTGCTGGTCGGCAGCCAGCTGGTGGACGCCGCCGCACCCGCGACGCTGCGCACGCCGCTGCCGGAAGTGTGGCCGATGCTCGCCGGCGCGATCGAAGTCATCGCCAACTCGATCGAGATCCCGATCGGTGACCTCACGCTCTATTTCGTGTCCGACCCGCTGCCGCCTGCCACGCCACGCCGCCTCGGCGTCGGACTCAAGGGACAACAGACCTTCGAAGTCGGCGACATCACCATCGCGGTGCTGCTCGGCGCGCCCGAGAGCTGGGAGCAGACCGTGGCGGGCGACGCCGGCACCCCCGGGGTCGCCGACGGATTGCAGGTGTTCGTGCTGAAATTCCTGCCTGCGCCCGAGCTCGAAGTGAGTCTCAAACTATCCGGCATCGGTGTCGGCGTGTACGGCGCCGACGGCAAACCGCTGGTCGACGATCCGAGCGTGCGCATCGGCGGCATCGGTGGCTACTTCTTCGGCGACATCGCCACGCAACCGTCGCTGCAGGCCAGCCGCCTGGGTGGCGGCCTGCAGATCCAGGATTTCGGCCTGCCACTGGGCGGTCTGACCAACGGTTCGGGCGGCGGCAGCAACCCGGTGGTCGGTGCGCTCATGAGCGGCTCGGGCTCGGGTGGCGACGCACAGGCACCGACGCCGGGCGTGGACGTCGAAGTCTGGTACCGCGAGGACGATCGCCTGCACGTGCGCATGAGCGGCGGCAGCGGCGTGTTGTGGATCGGCGTTCATTCGCAATTCGGGCCTATCTACATCGACCAGGTGGGCGTGAAGCTGACCAGCGAGGACGCCGGCCTGATCGTCGACGGCGGTGTGTCGATCTCGGGGTTCTCGGCGCAGGTCGACGACCTGTCACTGACCGTGCCGTACCGCAATCCCGGCAACGTCTCGCTCGATCTCAAGGGTCTCGGGCTCGGCTTCTCCTCGGGCGGCATCTCGATCGCCGGCGGACTGGTGAAGTTCGACAACCCCATCGAATACGACGGCATGCTGCTCATCAAGATCAGCGACTTCGGCGCCGTCGCGGTGGGCAGCTACGCGGTTCCGGAGGAGGCGGGCGGCGACAAGTACACATCGCTGGCGATTTTCGGCGGCGTGTTCGTGACCTTCGGCTGGGCGCCGATCATCGTGTTCAAGGCGATCGGCCTGGGTATCGGCCTCAATCGCCGGCTGCTGGTGCCGGAGGACATCAACGAGATTCCGCGTTTCATGCTGGTGCAGGCACTGGACCAGCCAGAGCAACTGGCCAACGATCCGCTGGGTGCCTTGCTGCGCTTCCGCGATGCGGTGCCGCCGAAACGCGGCAGCTTCTGGCTGGCCATCGGCCTCAAGGGTTGCGCATTCCAGGTGGTGAACATCACCGCGGTGGTCTACGTCGCGCTGGACAGCGGCGTGGAGATCGGGTTGTTAGGCGTCGCGCGGGTGGCGCTGCCCGCGGACGACAGCGCACTGGTGTGCGTCGAGCTGGCGCTGAAGGCGCGTTTCTCCACCGCGGAGATGCTGCTGTCGATCCAGGCGCAGCTCACCGACAACTCCTGGCTCATCTCGGAGGATTGCCAGCTCACCGGCGGCTTCGCGTTCTTCATGTGGTTCCGCGAGTCGCAGTTCCTGTTGACGCTGGGCGGTTATCACCCGTCATTCCAGCGGCGGCCGGAGTACCCGGTGGTGCCGCGGCTCGGATTCCGCTGGAACCTGTTCGAAGTGGTGCAGATCAAGGGCGAGAACTATTTCGCGCTCACCAACACCTGCGTGATGGCGGGCCTGCGGCTCGAGCTCACCTACGGCCCGGACTGGCTGCAGCTGTGGTTCACCGCGCACGCGGACTTTCTCGCCAGCTGGGATCCGTTCGCATTCCAGGCCGATGTGGGCATCGCGGTCGGCGCGCGGTTCCGCGTCGAGGCCTGTTTCATCGTCTGCGTGCACATCGAGATCAGCGTGTCGGTGGGCGCCGAGCTGCATCTCGAAGGCCCGCCGCTGCACGGCACGGTGACGGTGGATCTCGCGGTCACCTCGGTCACCGTGCCGTTCGGCGACCAGACTCCGCCGGTGGCGCCGCCCATTTCGTGGGACGCGTTCCGGCTCAAGTATCTGCAATCCGACAGCGCCGAGACGCTGCCGGTTGGCGTACAGGTGAGCCGCGGCCTGCTGGCGCCCGATCCGCCGGGCGGCGAAGTGGCGCCGGGCACGGAAACGCAGCCGTGGAAACTGGCGCCCGAATGGTCGTTCCTCACCGAGACGCGCATGCCGGTGCGCGCGGTGACCTTCGTCGACGCGGGCAACCTGCGCACCTGGGCGGCGAACCCGGCGAATCCGTTCGCCACCTTCAACGTCTCGGCGCAGACCTACGACCTCGACATCGCGCCCATGTACAAGGAAAACGTCGCGAGCACGCATCGCGTGTTCATCGAGCAGTTGCGTGGCGGCGCGTGGCAGCGTTTCGTGGCCGCGGATCTCGACCAGGACCGGTTCAGGATCGAGCCGCGTTTCGGCCAGGTGTCGCAGGCGACTTTCGAGCTGTTCTCCGGTTCGCCGCCGGCCGCCGCGAACACGCTGCCCGCGGTGCTCGGCCTGGTGCTCACCGGCATCTGCGAGCTGCGCAGCAATACGCCGGACGTCGTGCCCATCGCCAAGTTGCGCGACGCCACGAATCCGCGGCCGCTGCCGTTCGCGCAGCCGGACGATCCGGTCTGGGTCGACATCAAGGTCGCGGGGCTCGCCGCCGAGGGTTATCTCAAACTCGGCGAGAAATACGATCACCTGGAAACGCTCGTCGCCGTGCACCACGTGCTGAGCGGCGACGACACGCCATTCGCCGCGAATCGCGTCGCCAGCGGTGTGCGCAAGGGCGGCCTGGGTTCCGTCGGCGGCACTGCGCTGCTCACGCGCCGCTCCGCGGCGCCCTTGATGGCGCCGCTGTCCACCGGCATGAGCATGAAGCCGGTGGATCGCAAGATCCTGCCCGACGCCATTCGTCCCGCGCTGGTACGTCCGGTGCAGCTCGCAGCGCCGCGCCTGCGCGCCGTCATGCAGGCGCGACTGTCGGCAACCGAAGAACAACCGGCGACGCTGCGCACCACCGTCGCCTTGAGCAAGTCCGACGCCGCGGTGCCGCGCATCGACGTGCGACGCGATCTCACGCGCGAGGTGCCGCTGACCGGCGCGCAGCTGCGCCTCGCAAAACGCGGCGGCGCGCCGAGTCCGACCCGATTCGCCAACACCGCGCGCAGCCTGCGGCATCCGCAACTCGGTGCCTCGGTCGGGCGCCGTCATCGCAAGACCTTCGATGCCTTCGAGAAACAGGTGGTGTCCGAGGGAGCCGTACTGCGCGCCGGCGTCAGCCAGGTGTGGGACCTGCCGCGCGGCGGCGGCGTGCTGCAGCTCGACGGCGACCAGGCAGTGCGCGTGACGACGCTGTCGCGCGGCGGCTCGGTGCTCGAGGATCGTGAATATGGCTCCGCGCGCGACCTGTCCATCGAACTGCCCGAGAACGCTGCGGCGGTCGCGGTCTGTGGTCTCGGCAAGCTGCTGGCGGGCGGCGAGGGCTGGAAAGTCGCGCCGGGCACCGGTGCCGTCACCGCCTTCGCGGCACCGCCGGGACGTTATGCCGCCACGGGCTGGCAATCGAGCGACCAGGCACTGCAGGTGGGCGACACCACGCTGCTGGCGCGCGGCGCCGTGGTGCGGCTCGGCACGCGCACGCTCTCGCGGCGCAGCGGCGAGAAATCTCCGCACGGGGTGATCTCCATGGCGCTCGCCGCCGAACGCGCCCAGGGCATCGAGACCACGCTCTCGGCAGCGACGCGCGTGGTCGCGATCACGCTCGATGCACGCAGCGCGCGCCTGCCGTCCGACGCGGATCTCGAGCTGACCGTGCGGGGCGCGCGGCTGGCCGAGGCGCCGGTGCGCGCGGGCGCCGGGCAGCGCGCTATCTACCTGTTCGACGTGCTGCCGCTGGCGGGCGGCGCGCGCGACAAGCAGCCGACGCCGCTCGAGATCGGCATCGTCACGCCCGACGACGTGCGCGTCACCGGCGTCGTCGGCCTCGGCGGCACCGCGTCCGCCTGGGGCGAGCGGCTGAATGGCACGGTGCCCGACGACTGGGTGCCCGACAGCGCGTTGAGCGCCGGCGGGCAGACTCGCATAAGACTGAGGAAACGCTGATGGCCAGTCCAAAAGTGGGCGAAATGCGCCTGCACGACTACATCCTGCCGCCGCTCTCCGCCGGCCGGTACCGCCTGCAGGTGGAAACCGAGGTGAAGGTCGACGGGGCTGCGCAGCCTCTCGACGACCAGCAGGCGTATTTCGACATCGATGGACCGCGCTTCGCGCTGGCGCCCACCGAAGTCGCGGGCCTGTTTCCGCCGCGCAATGGCCACGGGCCGTTCGACGAGGCCATTCCGCACCTGGCGCTCGGCCGGCGCACACTGCCCTGGGAGCGGCCGTTTGCCGCGGCGCGTATCACCGTGGACAACACGCCGCTCAACATGAACGGCACGCCGATTCCCTGGATGGCGCTGCTGGTCTTCGAGGACAGCGAGTGCGTGGTCGAGGTCAAGCAGAAGATAGGCGTCAAACTTCCCGCTGCGGTGGTCACGCGGCTCGGAGTGCCCACCGACCTGCTGGTCGACACGGTGACCGCGGAGCGCGGGCTGGTGCGCGACCTGATGCCTGCCTACGAAGAGCTGGCGTTGCTCGCGCACGTGCGCGAGGTCAACGTGGACGACCGCGAGCTCGCGGCCGGCGATTCCGACGGGTACTTCGCCGTCATCATGGGAAATCGCATTCCACAGCGCGGCAAGAAGTATCGCTGCTGCCTGGTGTCCATCGAGGAGCGCACCGACATCGTGCCGGCCGTCGCGCCGGCCTGGGCGACGTCGTTGCCCGATCCGCCCGCGGTCGGTGGGCTGTTTTTCGAAAATGCCGACGAGTTGTTCAACACCGCCGGGACGCGCAAGGAAACCCAGTACGTCGACAAGCAGGCGAAGCTGGGCGGCAAGTTCGGTACCGGAATCGTCAAGGGTCCTAAAGCGCAGGTCGTCCAGTACGACTCGCTGGTGTTGCTGCACACCTGGACCTTCGAGTGCGAAGGCGTGGCGAGTTTTCGCGCCATCATGCAGTCGGTCGACGTCGGCATGATGGGCAAACCCTCCAACGGCGGTCCGCAGCTTACCGATACCGGGCACCTGCGCGTGGACATGATCGATCGCGCCGGCGCACCGGAGCGGGTGTTCTATCGCGGGCCGCTCGCGCCGCATCCCCTGACGCGCGATGTGAACGGCCCGTATCACAGCGCCGACCAGGCGCGGCGCGTGGCACCCGATGTCGGGGCCGAAGACATTTCCTACGCCTGCGCCTTCGAAGTCGGCCGCCTGCTGGCCGCCGCCGATGCGCGCCTCGCGCAGGAGCTGATGCGCTGGCGGCGCGGCGCCTATCAACGTTCGCTGCGCATCGACACCACGCGCTTCGTGCGCGACTGGGTCAACATCGCGGAGGTCATCGATCCGTTCTGGCCGCTGGCCACGGTGTTCTCGACCGGCATTCTCAAACACCTGGTGCGCGGCTCGGGCCCGCTGGTGAATCCCTTCGATCTCGAGAAACTCTCGGGCACGCCGGGCTTCGATCCGGCGCAGCTGCAACGCGTCTATGGCCTGGCCTCGCAGGATGAGGCGCGCGTGCTGCTCGGGCTCGGCGACGGCTTGCTGAGCAACCCGGTCACCGAACCGGATTCTCCGATCCAGGTGGTCGAGACGCTCGACGACGTGCTGCGCGACTCGGTCACGTTGCAGCAACTGGACGAGTTCCGCGCCGACACCATCGAGAACGTGGCCGAAATGCTCCGCGGACTGGGAGGGCTGCAGCCATGAGAAAACCGCTCACCACCGGACGCGCGGCGCTCGCCGAGCGGCTCAAGCGGCCGGCACAGGTGGATGGCACGGCGCTCGAAACCGAGATGCCGCCGTACATGGAATCCTTCCTCTCGCACCTGCGCCTGCTGGTCGGCGTGCCGTTCGAATACCTGGTGCCCGATCCGCGCCTGCTGCCCGACGAATCGATTCGATTCTTCTATCTCGATCGCTCCTGGACGGATCGCCTGGTCGACGGCGCCATCACCGTCGGCAAGATCGGCAGCCGCGAGCAGGCGCATCACCACGCACAACATCCGAAGGTCGCGGGCACACTCGATCGCAGCGAGCGCATGGTGCGCACCCTGCAGCGCGGCCGGCTCGGCTTCGAAGACGCGCGCGCCAGCGAAACGGCGCGGCCCGACAAGAATGCCGGCCTCATCACCGGCTTCGTGATGCGGTCGGGCGCGGTATCCGGCTGGCCACACATGGACGTGCGCGCCTACAGCGAGCGCATCGCCGAGCCCTTCGACGCCTCGGCTGCGGGCGCAGTCGCCAAACAACTTCGGTTGCTGCGGCTCGAGCGGCTGTCGCCCGGCGTGTTGTTCGCGCTGTTCGACGGCGTGCCGGAGCTGGTGACGCTGGAAGAGCCGCACCATGGCGTCCAGTTCGGTGTCGACATCTCGGCTGACGGGCGGTCGCGGCTCGTGCCGCTGCGTACCAAGACCGGCCAGTTGTTGTCGATCAACCATCGCGCGGTGAACGTCGACCTGCCACGCCGCGCCAGCCGCAGCGACGTGGTGCATGTCGCGCGGCTGCGCGAGCTGCTGACCGCGGAAGCCGGCGTGGTGGATGACGCCGGCCAACGGCCCATCGTGCAGTCGGGCAGCGCGGCATTCGCGATCTCGGTGCTCGATCCGCCGTGGCGGCAGCGTTTCGAAGGCACGAAAGATTTCGGCGCGCCGCCGGCGCCGCCCGCACCGTCGCCGGGCCTGCCGCCGCGCAAGCGCGTGCCCTTCGAAGTCACGCAGCGCGCACGTTCGGCCAAGCTGCGGATGAGCGTGGAAAAGTCCTTCACCGAGCGGAGGCGCTGAACATGGCGATACGCAAGGAAGTTTTCGCGGCGGCACTCGCGCACGGACTCGATCCGCGGGTCATCGACACCTGGCACGCGGACCTGCCGCGCACGCCGCGCGTGCTCGTGCCCATCCGGGTCGATGCACTGGTGGTGCGCGCCCGCGGTGGCAACTGGGCGGATTGCCGCATGCGCGATCCGGCTCCGGGCGCCGACACCGTCGATTCCGCCAGCCTGATGCCCGCGCCATTCGCGAACATCCCGGGCGGGCGCGAGCGCGGTGTCTATCTACATTGGGCGTTGCCCGACGCGCTGACGCGCGGCGTCGGTTCTTCGGGCGAGGATGGCGCCGGCGGCGCACCGCAGGGCGTCAGCTTCCCGACGGTGCCGGACCGCTGGCTGGTGATGCGAATCGGCGGCGACGACATCTCGCTCTCACGGCGCAAGGTCACCGGCTGGGTACTGGAAAGCGGCGGGCTCGTGCCGCGCGTCACGCCGCTGGCGAGCTGGACCGAACCCGGTCCCCTGCAGCCCACCGGTGATGGACCCGAAGCGGGCACCGGCAATCGTCCGCGGCAACCGCTCACGGCGCTGGGTCACGGCGACGCGGCATGGGCGGCGTACTTCGACAATGTCACGAACCGGCTGGGCTTCGTCGACCCTCTCGACAAGGTTCGCGAGGGTCCGCTGGCGTACCTGGTATGCGGCTGGTACGCAGATCCGTCACGCGACGTGCTCGGCGATGGCATCCGCTCTCTCGCGGCGTTCGAGCGGCGGCTGGCGGAGCTGCGCTGGGAGGTGCCGCCAGGCTCCTACGGCCAGACCGGTTATTCCAAGGCGCACATCGACGCGGCGGCCGGCGTCGGACTGCCGACGCGCGAGGCGGCGAAGAGCTACGAAGTGCAGAGCTACGGCCGTGCGCAAAAGGCGCAGGTCGGTGTCGACGGATCGCCGATCGACGGCCGCTACACCATCGCCGATGCCTTCTGGCCGCGGTACATCCTGTGTCACGGTGGCGTGGTCGGTATCGGCTGGCCGAACGTGGGCATCCCGGTGGCAGCCGGCGGACTGCTCGGCGGCGGCGAAGAGCTCGGCGGACCGCCGCCGGCCGACCAGGTTCGCGTGGTCATGGGCCACACGCTCACCGATGCCATGTCTGCGCTGCTGGCCGCCAACAACCGCACGCCGGATGAAGCCCGCGCGCTGGAGATTGCGCTGCTCGGCGCGGCCGACGACCTGGACGCCGCGGATGCGGCCGCGCAGATCGACACGCGCGTACACGCCGCGAGTTTCGGCTCCCTGCCGAGTGCGCCCACCACCGAGGTCATCCAGCAGCGCCGTTCGAGCGGCGCGCCGCAGGTGGCGCAGCCCGATCCGTCGAAGACCGATCCCGGAATATTTGCCGACAAGCGGCCGCAACCACCCCGCAAGGGTGGCAAGGGCGGTAAACCGTCGGCGCGCGACGACGGCGCGTTCGTGTCGATCTCCGACTCGAAGCAGGCGAGTGCCAGCGGCGTGAAGGTGCACCACGGCGGCAAGGTCGCCGACATCATCGCGACGCGACTCGAGCAGCTGAATGCCGACTTCCGCGTCGACGTGGCGGACGTGCCGTTGCGTAACGTGGTGGTGTCGCGGGCCTCACCGCGTTATTTCATTCCGCCCGATCCGGTGTTCCTGCTGCAGGGGATCGGCCGCTCCTTCAAACACGGCGGCGATGGCCTGTATTCCGAGCACGGCCTGCTGCCGTGCCGCGTGAGCGGCCTCGTGACGCGCCAACTCGCGCCCACGTCGCTCAAGAGTTCGCCGCGCGCCGGCGTGGTGACCGGCGAGGACCTGCTGGGCGGCAGCGTGTCGAACGGCGGCGTGCCGCCGGAATGCAACGAGCTGCTCTACGAACTGGCGCTGCTCGATCCGGGATCGGCCACTTTCGCGGCGCGCGTGGGATCGCGCGGCAAGAAGCGCCTGCCCACCAGGCAGGTGGACGAGGCGGCCCGCACCTACGCGGTCGAGCAGACGGCGTGGTGGGCGACGTGGGATCCGCGCCGCGACAGCGCACCACTGGCGGCGAAGAGCGGCTTCAGCGGCACATTGCCCTGCGGTCTCGCCGTGTCGGCGCCGTTCAAACCCTGGGTGCCGCTGCATCTCGACTGGGAAATCGAATACGTACCGACCGCCGCCGTGAGCGACTGGCAGTTGGGCGAGGTCGACTTCGACGCCAAGCCCGGGTCCATACCCGCCGTCGGCGCGATTCCTGCCGGTACCGTGCTCAGCGGCCGCGCCTTGCTCACCGGCGGCGCGGCGCAAACCGCGGCGGCGGCGCTGCGGCAGACCCTCGAGCGCGCGGCCAGCGCGGGTGGCTCCGCGGCACTCGAGCCGGGATCCACCGCGCAGTACAACTCCGAGCTATCCGCACAGCTGCTCGCCGAGCTCACGGCGCTCGACGACCGCGGCCGGCTCGGCGAAGAAGACCTGCGCTCGCTGGTGGAAGCGCTGGCCGAGATGGACGTGTTGTCCGGCGCGCTCGATAGATTTCACACGCGGCTGCGCGGCGGCTACATCGCCGACGGCCGGGCCAAGCCCGACGCGGCGGGTGCGCCGCCGGGATACAACGCATTTCGCGCCGGTTTCCTGCGCATTCGCCGGCTGCGGCTGGTCGACTGCTTCGGGCAGTTCATCGATCTCGCCGGCTCCTCCGCGCTGGTGCGGGCCGACATGGACAACATCGCGCGTTCCGAGCCCATGACGGTGGAGGGCCGCAAGGATCTCATCGAGCTTGCACCGCGATTCACCGCGCCTGCGCGCCTGATGTTCCGTTTCCTGAGCGCCGCGAGCGACGCGGTCGAAGCCAACGACCAGACCTCCCCGGTGTGCGGCTTCCTGCTGCCCGATCATCTCGATGCCGAGTTGCAGTTCCATGCCGCCGACGGCAAGGGCCATGGCGCCGTGCGCTTCGACGCCGCGGCGGGCGTGCGTTGGGAAGACGAGCCCGGCAGCCCGCGCGCCGCGGGCGCCGGACCCGAGCAGGTAGTCACCAATCCGCACCTCGCACGCATCGCGCGCGGGCTGCTCGACTGGGGCGTCGCCGACACCACGCGCAACGATCCGGCGCACACGGACACCGCGCTGTCCTCGCTGCTGCGCATCATCGACACGACATTGTGGACCGTCGATCCGTTCGCGCACACCGGCGACGAACACCTGTCGCTGCTGGTGGGACATCCGATCGCGGTGATGCGCGCGCGGCTGTCGCTGGACGTGGCCGAACCGATCGAGCCCAACGCCCTGCAGGGCCTGCAGGTGCCGGTGCGCATAGGCGCGCTCGCGCACTGGCAGGACGGACTCCTGGGATATTTTGTCGACGACGACTATCGCACGCTGCACCTGCCGGATCCGGCGAGCGCCGGGTTCGCGCGGCCGATCGGGCCCGGGCAGGGATTCCTGCAGCAGGCGACGCAGACCACGAACTACTACCAGAACTTCGCCGACGACATCGGCGTCGCGGCGGTGGAGGGCGCGAGCGCCATCGATCACGACTACGTCGACACCTCCGGTGTCGTGATGCTGCGGCCGGGCCAGGTGGTGACGCTCACACTGCTGATGGAGCCGCACGGCGTGGTGCACGCCACCAGCGGCCTGCTGCCGCGCAAGGCCATCGGCATGCGTCGCGAATGGGTGGCGAGCGGGTTGTCGAACATTGCGCCGACCTTCCGCTTCGGCCCCGTGCTGGTCGACGCCAAACGCGTGCGCATGCCAGTGGCATCGGAGATCAAGGGCACGTGGAGCTGGTGTCATCGCGTGGCGCCGACGTCCTGGCAGGAGGACGAAGTGGTGAATAGCCGCAGCGACGCGCAGCTGCCGACCAGCCCGGTGGAAGGCCAGGAAGGGTGGCTGAAGCTCACGCCCGAAAAGCCGGCGGACACCCCATGACCATCTTCGCCGACGCACTGCGCTGGATGAGACTGCTGGGCCCGGAGGTCGCGATCGTCTATGACACCATCGGCCAGCCGCTCGGCGACGTCGAAGTGCGCATGCTGAGTCCCGCGGGCGCGCTGCTCGATACCACGCGCACGGCACCGGACGGAACGTTCACCTTCTCCGCCGGCGTCAGCTGTCCGACCGTGTTCGACCTGGTCATCGACCACGACCGGACGAGCACGACGCGGCGCTTCACCGATCCCGTCGGCCAGCTCAACTTCATCGTCGTGCGGCGGCCCGTGACCCTCACCGACAGCATCGGCATCGAAGGCGCCAATCTGCCGGTGGATTTGCGAAGGGTGCAGGATCATCTGCATCACATCGGGCGGCTATCCGATGCGGACCTGGCCGCCGAACCCATTGATGCAACGACCACCGCGCCCATTCCTGCGGCCACCGTGCCGCTGCTGATGAAGGCCCTGTACACCCATGTGCGCGTCACCGCTGGCGGGACGACCAGCGTGCGTCCCGACCAGTTCATCGCAGCGGACAGTCTCGAAGCCCGTCTGCTCAACAGGATGCCGCCGGTCGCGCCACTGCTGAACGCCGCCGACAACCTCGGCACCAGCGTGGGTGAAGCACCCGGTGTGCTCGCAGGCGGGGGACTGGTGTTGAACGCGCCGCGCGACGTATTGCGAGTGCAGAAGCGTCTGCTGCAAATGGGATTCCTGAGTCTCGCGGATTACACCGCGGAGGCGGTGGACCCGCTGGTCGCGCCGAACCCGGTGCCCGAGGCCAATCTCGTCCAGACCATCGACGCGATCAAGAGATTCAACGGCGAGGTGGTCGGCAGCGCGCAACACGCGATTTTCCAGGGACGCCCGCAGGAGCAGGTGCTGCGAGATCCGTACTGCTGGGGCCAGTTGCCGCTGGATTTGCAGGACTCGGTGGGCGCGCAGGGCGTCAATCGGCCACGCGACGTGCGTCGCCTGCAGGAACGACTGCACGAGCTCGAGATCCTCGCAGACGCCGACTTCACCGCGGAGGCGGTGGCCGTGCCGGCACCCGATGCGCCGCAGATTCCGATTCGCGACAACGTGCTGGCGCGCACCATCGCGGCCATCCAGACGGCGCACGTCAACCTGCTGGGCGCGGTCCTGCCGGGTCCGCGGCTCATCGAGCGCGACGATCCGGCTCTCGCGATCCTCAATCACCCGCCGCCGGTGGACATCTTCGAAGTCAGCGACGAGCAGCCGCCCATCGACCGGCCCGCACGTACCGATCGCAGGAATCATCCGGCGCACGTGCGCGCCGTGCAGGACCGGTTGTTCCTGATCGGTTATCTGAACGTCGTCGCCTACGGACTCGAGCGCGTGAATCCCGCCTTGCTGGCGGCCGTGCAAACGGCTTCCATGACTTCGACGCTCGCGGCCATCCGTTCGGTGCAGGACGATCTCGGCATCGTCGTGAGCGGCCGAATGCCGGTCGCGGGAGGCGAGAAGCTGTTGCCGGCGCATCGACCGGCACAGATCCAGATCGACGAAGCCGTGGGCCAGGGCGAACTGAATCAACCCGCGGACGTGCGCGTCATCCAGGACCGGCTGAACAAGCTCGGCATACTCTCTGACGCGGACTACGCCGCGGAGCGGGTCGATCCCGCCGCGGCAGTCGTCGCCGGACCGCTGGCCCGCACCTTCGATGCCATCAGCAACCTTCGGCAGGTGTTCTTTCACCGGCCGGCGCTGTCGGCGCTGCCCAATCCCTGGGAGGCGCGGCGCATCATCGAGCCCGGCAGCGACACGCTGCAGATGCTGAACGATCCCATCTTCTATTCGCGCGTGCCGATCCGCCTCACCGGTTCGGTGGGCGAGCTCGCGATGAATCGTGTCGACGACGTGAAAGCAGTGCAAAAGCGCCTCAACGAATTGCAGCTGTTGTCCAACGTCGATTACGCCGCGGAGACTCCGCTGGCCAACCGCAACGAGCGCATGCGCGACGATGAATTGACTCTCACCATCGAAGCGCTGCGCACCCTGCGCAGGGTATATCTCAACGAGAATCGGGCGATCGGCCGCATCGAGGCGTCACACCCGGCCCTGGTGGCGATGAGCCGGCCGTTCGAGCGGCTGCGCAAGCGCCTGGATCTGACGGGTGCGGTCGGCACCGGCGGGCCCACCGTCTTCGCGGACTTCGTGAAGGTGCAGAATCGATTGCGCGATGTGGGTCAGCTCCAGCTCGAGCACTATGAAGAAGAAGCGGCGGCGCGAGCCGATCCGATCGATCTCGCGCTGATGCCCCGTACCGTGGAGGCAATCCTTGACTGGAGCCAGAGAAACGGCGAGCCCACCGCGGCCGTGGGCTTGCTCGATCTCTTTCGCGCGCCATTGCGTCGCCTGGAATGGCCGCTACTGCCCGTGCCGGTGTCCCTGGCCCTGGGCAATCCGGTCGGTGCCGGAGCGGGCGGCCGAAATCGCAATCGCCAGGCCGACGTGTTGGCCGTGCAGGATCGCCTGCACCAGCTCGCAGTCCTGCCAACCGACGACTACCTGCGCGAGCAGCGGATCGTGCAGGGTCTTGCGACCCTGGCCAGCGCGCAAATGCCGGAGACGATGCGCGCGATCCTCAAATTCCAGAACACGGCCGGCGGCGGCATCGGCCGCGCGGACCAGATCATCAGCGCCAATGGCCATACCGAGCGCATCCTGAAAGACCCGACTTATGGAACCCGCGTTCCGACCAACCCGGATACGGACAACGATCACGCCGGTCCGGGGCAGCCGGCGGCGTGGCACGGAACAGCGACCCATCACAACCAGATCGTCGCCATCATCCTGGCCATCGAAGAACAGGAAGGAGCGGGATCCGTGGGCGAGGTCCCGGCGATCCGGCGCAACGGCTCGCAAACACCAGCCTCCTTCGGCAAGGCGCAGCTCGTCGGCGGAACGGCCGTGGGCACGGTGGCGGGAGATGCCAACATCGTCGATTTCTATGATCTCGACGCCGCCAGGACGGGAGCACTCGATGCCGTGTCGCTAGCCGTGAATCGCGAGTTTGATCGACTGTTTGCGGCAATACCCGCGGGCGCCTTGACCGAAGCCAATCTCGCGGCGGCGATTGCCACCGACTCGGCGGCTAACCTCGTGGCATTCCAGGCGGGCACCGAGTTCGGTCCCGATGATCACGAGTTCATGGTCCGCACCGCGCGATTTCGGCACCAGTGCCTGGACTTCGTCGCCGCGCGTGGCAATCGGGCCAATGCCGTTGCCGCCATCGCCGCATTCATGGCGCTGGCGGACGTCGCCGCCAACATAGCGGCGCTCAGCCTCAAACAAGATGACGTCAGGGCGTTTCTCAACAGCCTCATCGACAATGAACATCGCAATGGCTTCATCACGCGGGCGCTGTTCCGCTCGGAACACGGGCTCAGGCTCAAGAACGCAATGACGGACAACAGTGGATTCAAGATCGGCCGTTTCCTGATCCGCGACACCTACAATATGGTCCTGGCCCGCATACCCGGTGCCACGGCGAATGATCGCGAGCGGCGCGCGCGGGTCACAGCGCGGGCACACAACGAAGGAACCGGGGGAATTCCAGGTTGGGTTGCGAATCCCGCAACCTCGGTGAGCGAATACACCGACGGCAATCCGGCCCGAGGCATTCTCGGTGTCATGGACCGATGGGTCGACAACCCATGAACGCTGCAGCCTCGAAGCTGACTCGCGCGCAGGTCTCGCAGGCGCTCATCGAGCTCAACGAGCTGTGCGTCGGCGAGTACGGAATGCCACTGCGCCAGCTGCTGCTGGATGACTCGCCGCTCGCGGCGCAGCGCATGCAGCGGCTCACCGGCATCGTGCTCAAGCGCAAGTTCGCAACCATGAGTCCGCGTGCGGCGTCCGGCTTCACCGGCGCGCGACGCTCCTGGCCGTGGGTGGCGAAACCGGAAGCGGTCGCCAACGGCGGGCGCGAGCTCGCGATTCTCGATCAGTTGCGCGAACCCGGACCCTGGAACGAGCACAAGCCGGTGGCGGATCCGAAGGACTCTGACCCGACGAGCTGGAAAGACTTCAAGGATGACGTCGAACACGAGCGCGGCCTGTTCAAGGTGCTGGCGCTTTGGGTCAGCGACCGGGTCAACGCCAGGCAGGGCAAGAGCGTTCGCGACTATCTGGAGACCAAGGAGACGCGAAGGTTCGAGGCAGGACTCGACCTCGCAACCCTGGTGTTCGATGCCGCCGTCACCGGTCCGGTCGCGACGCTGCTCGGCCTGCCCACGCTCGCGGTGGGTGTGGCGCTGGTGGGCATCCAGTACGGTTATCGAAAACTCACCGACAACACGGAAGACCGGATGGGCGACGGCAACGCCTAGCTACTTGCTGCCCTTGCGTACGTAGACGTCCCCGGAGAAGGAGCGCAGCTCGAACACCGGCCCGCCGCCGTTGATGGCGCCGCCGATGTACTTGCCGATCTCCTTCATGGTCCGGCCTTGCTCGCGTGATTCCTGCACGTCGGCCGCCTGGGGCGTGAAATCGAAGTCCGTGAACAGCTGACCGTTGTCGCTGCGCAGCCGCAGGTTCGCCCTGGTTGCGGCGGGCAGCATGATGTCGACATCGCCGTTGAGCGTGGTGAAGGCCATGGGTTTGCCGGCAGTCACACGCGCCAGCGTCGCCTTGACCGCGCCGTTGGTGGTGTGCGCGACCACGGATCCACCGACGTGGTTCAGGATGATCTCGCCATTGATGTTCGAGATCTCGTGCTCGCCGTCGACACCGTCGACCATGATGTCGCCGTCGTTGATGGCGCTGAGCTCGAGATTGGTCTTCGCCGGTACCTCGATGACGAAATCGCTGGCACGGTTGTGATTACGCGCGGACACCTCGATGCTGTTGTTTTCCTCTTCGACCGCGAAGGAGGGGGGCTGGGAAATCTCCCGCAAGCCGTCGGCCGGCTTCGCCGGCTTCTCATCGTCCTCATCGGCACGCTGCCGCACCTCGATGAGCACGTCCTTGCGATTGGTGCCTTTGACGGTGATCGAGCCCGCGATCACTCGCACGTGCAGCGAACCCGGGCGTGCCGGATCGCTGAAGGGCACCGTGACCTTCTGCCCCGGAGTCTGGGGAATCTGCGGAGTCTGCGCGGCGGCCAGCGCCGAGGTCGCGAACATGCCGATGAAAAGAAGAGTGCGGGGAAGTTGCTTCATGTGTTTCGTCCGTTGTTCAGGGGGCGCCGCGCAGGATGCGCACGTCGCCGTTGAGAGTGTCCAGGGTCATTTCGGGGCCGCCTTTGCCGATGCGCACCATCGCGAACTGATTGACCTGGTAGACAGTCCGCCGGCCTTCCTTTTCAGGGGCGATGATTTGCTTCTCCGCCGTGGGCTGGGCGTCGAAGTCCGTGTACAGGCCGCCGTTGAAAGTTTTCATCTTGAGATCCGCGGCAAAGGAGGGCGGCAGGGTTAGCACGATGCTGCCGTTCACCGTGCGGAACACCGAGTCCTTGCGCGGCGGCGCCGAGAAAGAGCCCTGCACCGCGCCGTTGACGGTAATGGCTTCTCCCGAGCCGCCCATGTCCGCCATGTCGATGGGCCCGTTGACGCTGTGCAGGACGAAGTCCGCGCGCGTGCCTTGCACGTTGAGCCGGCCGTCGTTGATCGTGCAGAGCACCAGGCGCGTGTCGCGCGGCACCTTGATCGTGAAGTCGTAGCGCACATCGTAGTCCGGCCAGTTGCGATAGTGCCGGCGATGCTCGCCCTCATCACCGCAGGCTTCGTCGTCGATGTATCGAACCACTGCCTTGATGGTGCTGCCGCCGTCGGCGACGTCGAGCACCACGTCGCGTTGCGCAGCTTCCAGGTCTGCGGCGTTGTCCGCGGTCGTGGTGCGCGTCGCGGTCAGCACCACGTCCGTGCCGTCGTAGCCCTCGACCCGGATGTTGCCGATGATCGTGCCCACCACGAGCGTGTGCGGGCCCGCGCCCGTGAATTTCAGCGTGCGCTGCACGGGCTCCTCTTTCCGGAGCGATTCCGCGTGGGCGCCCACGGCGAAGGCCAGCAGCGCAAGGGTCAGGATTCTCATGACTTCACCCCGAGATGTTCGAGTCCCCACGCGGCGCGCGTGCGGACGACCTGGTCGGACTCTGCATCGCCGGACAGCTGGCGCAGTGCGCCGGCGGCCGACTGGTCCTGGGTTTCCACGACGAAGTCGATGAGCGCCATCTGCACCAGCGGCGCGCGCTGCGTCTGGAGCACGTCGATGGCGGCGCGGCGCACGTCGTCGCGTTCCGCGAAGCGCTTGAGCGCGTCGATGCTCGCCAGCCGTACGTTGACGTTCTCGTCGTGTTTGAGCGTTTCGATCAATGCCGTGACGACTTCGTCGCTGGGGCCCTCGAGCTGTCCGCTCCAGCTCACGCCCTTCAGGCGCTCGCTGGCGGATTGCTGCTGCATCAGCGAGAGCGCGACCATGTGCTTGAGGTCGCGCACCTCCAGGCTGAGCTGTGCGACGTCGGGTGTGGGCGGCGTGGGATGGCTGACGCGGCCAATCACGAAGCCCAGGGCGAGCACCCCGGCCGCCACGCTCGCGGCCAGCGCGTAGTTCCACTGCAGTCTGCGTGGCGCCGGCCGAGCCAGTTGCTGCTCACGATGGAGGGTGGCCTCGAGCCGGGCGCGCATGACCCGCGAGTCCGGTTCGGGCACGGGAAGTTCGCCCAGCGCGGTCCAGATGCCGCCGAGAAACTCGGTCTCCTTCTGGCAGGCAGGGCAGCCGGCGACGTGCCGCTGCACGGCTGCGCGCTCCGTGTCGCTGAGCCGGCCGGCTAGATAGTCGGCGTGCCGTTCGGAAAGCTCTTCACAACGCATGGTGGCCTCTTGTCCAATTCCAGGAACTTGTCGCGCAATTCTTTCAGCGCCCGATGTACGCGCACCTTGATCGTGCCGACATCGACCCCTAACAACTCCGCGATCACCTCGTATTTCAGGTCGCTGAACCGCGCCAGCACGATGAGGTCGCGCTTGTCGGCGCGCAGCTCCAGCAATGCGCGTTGCAGCCGCGCCGTGTCGCTCGCGTCTTCGAGCGCCTGCGCGGGGCCGGGGGATTTGTCCTCGGCGTCGTAATCCTCCGCCAGCGACGCGGTCGGCATGCGCCGGCGGTAGTGGTCCGCACGGGCATTGCAGGCGATGCGGAACAGCCAGGGCCGGAAGCCCGCCTCGCCGCGATAGGTCTCGCGGTATTTGAGGATGCGTTCGAACACGTCCTGCACCAGATCCTCCGCCAGGGCGCGTTGCCCGGTGGTCCGCACCAGAAATTCGAATACCTCGCGGTGATGGCGATCGAAGAGGACGCCGAGCTGGGCGAAATTGCCCTCCCGGACGGCCTGCATGAGCGCCTCATCGGTGTGGTTCATTCGAGGTGATTACGGCGGTGGGGGGAAAAGGTTACGCCGCGTGGGCACCGCAGTATCCAAGTGCATGACGGAACGAGCATTTTTCAGGAGCCGTCCAGCCCGTAACCTGGATGTAAGCAGGGGTGACGTGCAATGCGTGAGAGAACCCGCGGCCTCGTGACACTATCAGTGAAGAACTCTAACAAGGTACGGCCATGAAGCTCGAAGACATCGTGTCCCGCAATCTTTCCATCGCACGCGCCATGATCGGCGGCGACGCCGAGCTCGCGGTGCAGGTGCAGACCCGCCTCGGCGAGCTCGGCCTGCTCGATCCACCCGCCGACGGCAAGTTCGCGACCGCCTCGCAGTGGGCGCTGGACCAGTTCCTGAAGATGATCGGCAGTCCCGGCAATGTTCCCATCGACGCGGGCATCGCACGTCAGCTGGTCGAGGCTGACGCCGACGAGTTCCTGCCGGTCAAGATCAAGGACAATTTCGAGGGACGCATCGTGACCGCGGCACGCAAGCAGGGCTACTGGCTGAGCCGCCATCCCGATTGCGTGAACGTCCTCTATATAGAAGGTGTCGATCCGGACGGAACACCGAATGACGACGCGCCGAATGTCTTCAACGATCTGCGGCTGGTACTCAACATCACGCGCGCCGGGAACATCCAGATCGAGGGCGAATGGGAGGCGACGACCGAGCCGGGCAGGTTCTTCACCAGCATTCAGAAGCTGGATCCGCGCGGCGCCGCGCGCATCAAGTTCGGCCAGTACAAGTCCTGGGCCGTCGGCACGCACATGATGGGCCGGCCCACGGCCCACGAAGCCCTGGTGCAGGTGGCGGACATCGTGGTGTTCCGGGATTTCAACGAGGACTTTCAGCGCGAGGGCGACGCCACGTTCACCGGGATCTTCGGCATCAACCAGCATTGCGGGCTCGACGTGCCGAAAGGGGACATCAAACGCGCCAGTGCCGGCTGCCTGGTCGGCCGCACCAAGAGCGGCCACAAAGAGTTCATGGACATCTGCAAGTCCGATGCGCGTTTCAGAGCGAACAATTCGTACAAGTTCATGACGGGTGTGATGCCGGCGAGCGCGCTGAACGCTTGATCTGAGCGGAATTTGGTGCTTCTGTCCGGGGCATGGGTTCCCGGAAATACCTGATTCTGGCGGTGCTGATCTGTGTCGCGCTGTCGTGCGTGCTCGTCGGGGCTCTCTACAAGATCAGGGCCCTGGAGGACACGGTCGAATCTCTGCAGTCGCCATCCGGGAAAAAACCAGTTGAACTGAAGAGCGCCGGGTCGCATTCACGCGTTCCAGAAGATGAACATCCCGCTCATGCAAATGTTGAAAGGACCGGCAGCGAACCGGCGGCTGCCGCGACTGTCACCGGCAGCTACCAGATCCTGAAAGAACTGGACGCGGATCCGGCGTCTGACCCGCGCACCTACGCGGAGAGATTGCAGCAGCTGTTGGCTGACAACCCGAGCGACGAAAAGGTCGCCATTGCGTGCAGATTCATCTTCGACAAGGCCGCTGACACCCAGGGCCTGCCCGACTACGCGCTGCAGGCGATCTATGCCGATCAATCCAATACGGATTTGAAGCGGGTGATCGCGCAGGTGCTCTCGCAGCGAGGCAACGATGCCTTGCTCAACGACCGGATTGCCGAAGCGCAAGCCACGCTCAGGAGCGGCGACCCTAAAACACGACTCGACGCGCTCAATCAACTGGCCAGGATCCACAGCGTGCACGCGGTCGATGCGATTGCGCCCTCCCTGCAGGATTCCGACAGCACGGTGAGACTGGCGGCGCTGTTCGCGCTGCGAGACAGCGGGAATCAGCGGCACGTCAGCCTGGTCGAGCCCCTGACGCACGATCCGGATCCGTCTGTCAGCGCATTGGCGGAAAACGTGGTCAGTACTTTGAGAAACCTCAGCACGAGCGCGCGCACGAGTTACTCGCGAGCCGACATTCAGGCCGAGTTGCCGCCCATTGCTAGTCCCTGAGGGGGCCATGCCTCGTAAGTACTTTCCGTGCTTGTCGCGGGCATCTCGCGTGTTAGCGTGCTTGCCGGACTGGTAGCGTTACCATGTCCACAAATGAAGGGGGAATCATGAAAGGTCTAGCTATTTCAATTCGTCCGCGGCACAAGGCATTGACCGCGGCCGCGCTCATCGGCGCACTGACGATGCATTCGACGGCAGCCACGGCTGCCTGCAACGGCTACGTGGGAATCACGTTCGATGACGGCCCGTACTCCAACACCACCACGTTGGTCAATCTGCTCAAGCAGAACAGCCTGACGCCCGTCACGTGGTTCAACTGGGGTCAGCACGTATCGAGCAATCCATCATTGATCGCGCTGGAACTGAGCGTCGGCGAAGTCCAGAACCACAGCAACACGCATCCGCACATGAGCGGCTTCACCACCCAGCAAGTCCTCAACGAGCTGAATGCAGCCAACTCGGCCATCCAGAACGCCGGCGCGCCGAAGCCGACGCTGTATCGCGCACCGTACGGTGAATTGAACACCACAATTCGCAATGCGGCCCAATCGATCGGCCTGTTTGCCATGACCTGGGACGTGGACTCGGGAGACTGGAATGGCGCCAGCACCGCGGCCATCGTCGCCGCCAACAATCAATTGCAGAATGGCCAGGTCATCCTGATGCACGATGGCATTGCCAATACCAACAATGCCATCGCGCAGATCGCGACCAACCTGCGTAGCAGGAATCTTTGTCCCGGACGCATCGATCCGGCGACCGGCCGGGCCGTGGCGCCTGCGGGTGGCAACCCGCCACCGCCGCCGCCACCGCCGGGCGGTTCGATCACGGTCCGGGCCCGGGGCGTTGCCGGCAGTGAGCAGATCCAGCTCGTCGTCAACAACTCGACCGTTGCCACGTGGACCTTGACCACCAGCTATCAGAACTACAGCGTGAACAACTCTGCGACCAGCAACATCCTGGTCCGATTCACCAATGACGCTTCAGGGCGTGATGTGCAGGTGGATTACCTCATCGCCGGTGGGACGACCAGGCAGGCGGAAAACCAGAGCTACAACACGGGCGTGTATCAGAACGGCGCGTGCGGGGGCGGCAACGGCCACAGCGAGTGGCTGCATTGCAACGGAGCGATCGGGTTCTGAGTGAGTGATGTAGGACTCGGCGGAGGGGTACCTCCGCCGAGGACGCATCACCTTCAATCGACAGTGATGATTACCTTGGCGCGCGCGTGGCCTTCACCCAGGTACTGCAGCGCCTCACCGGTCTGCTCGAGTGGATAGCGCCGGTCGATGATTGTCCTGAGCTTGCCCTGGCGCGCCAGGGTCGCGAGAAATTCCAGGTCGGCCCGGTTTACTTCGGCGATAAAAAACGCCGTGCGCGGTTCGATGAATTTCCCGACGATCTTGCTCCACGCGATCCGCTTGATCGGACCTAACATCGCACCCGCCTTCGAGCCACCCACGATCACGATGGTGCCGTCCGGCTTCATGACGTCCGCCATGTCGAAAAAGCCCTGCGAACCCACGTTGTCCAGGATCAGGTCGTAGCGCTGCGAGCCCTGGGTGAAGTCTTCCCGCGTGTAGTCGATGACGTGATCCGCGCCGAGCGAGCGCACCATCTCGACGTTGCGCGTGCTGCAAACGCCGGTCACTTCCGCGCCGAAGGCTTTGGCTATCTGCACGGCGTAGGTTCCAACGCCGCCGGAGGCGCCGTTGATGAGCACCTTCTGCCCGGCCTTGATGCCCCCGGAGTCGCGCAGGCCCTGCAGCGCCGTCATGGCCGCGATCGGAATGCCGGCGGCTTCTTCGAAGCTCATGTTCTCCGGCTTGGCGACGATGTTTCCCTGCTCGCGCGCGACGACGTAGGCGGCCAGCGCACCATGCACGCCGCCGTACACCTCATCGCCGGGCTTGAAGCGCGTGACTTTCGCGCCGACGGCTTCGACCGTGCCTGCCATGTCGTATCCCAGGCGCCAGTCGCTGGGCAGGCCGATGCCACCCTGCAGCCGCATGATCCGGGGCTGGCCGCTGGTGCCATACCACTCCACCGGATTGATGCTCGAGGCGTGCACCTTGATGAGCACCTGCTCGTCGCCGGGTACGGGCTTGGCGACGGTTTCCACGCGCACGCCCTGCGGCACGCCATAACAACGCTGGGTGATGGAGCGCATGGGTTCCGCGCCCGCCGCGAGTGGCGGTACTGGCGGGCAGGGCGAGTCATGACTCACCGTGATGGCGAGCGCCGCATATCCCAGGACGAAGATCGCGGCCACGACGTTGAGGATCTTGTAGCGTAGTTTCATGTTCGGCTCCCTCGGCAAGAGTGGCGGCGATCATGAAGTCGCCGCGCCGCGCGCGCCTATACATGCGACGGACGACGTTCGGTGGCGCCGAGCGACGGCCGGCGCCGATGCATGCCGGTGGAACGACGCCAGGCGCGCGCCCGCGGACGTCTGCCGCGCCCGCCTTGTCTTATAGTCCGTCCATGGCGAGCACCGCGGCATCCCTACCCACCGGTTTTCGGCGCATCTTTTCATGGCCGCGCGTGCGCTTCACGCTGATCGTGTCCGCCGTGTTTGGGCTGCTGATGGGACTGCACAGGGGTGCGGTACCGGTTTTCATCACGCGCGCGGTGCTGGTGGGCGGAGCCGTCCTGTTGATCTTCGGCTGGCTCGAGAAGTGGCCCAAGCGGTTGCCCCGCTGGCTGCCGCGCACCGTGCTGCGACTCATCGGCATTGCGGTGATCATTCCGTTCGCCACCGGGCTTTCGATCGGCCTCACCGGCGGCGGCACCGAACATGACTACGGCCTGATGCTGGGCGTCGGCTTCCTGTTCGCGCCGTGGATCGCCATCGGCACCATCCTCCGGCAACGCGATGCCTTCGCGCGCGAGCAGGCGCTGGAGTTCGACCTGCAGCGCAGTGAATTCGAGCGCCGCGAGTCCGATGCGCGGCTGCGCCTGCTGCAGGCGCAGGTCGAGCCCCATTTCCTGTTCAACACGCTCGCGAACGTACAGGCGCTGGTCGACTCAGGCTCCCCGCAAGCCTCGAAGGTGTTGAACAGCCTCATCGCCTATCTGCGCGCCGCCGTGCCGCGCATGCACTCGCAGACCGTCAACCTCGCCAACGAAGTGGACCTGGTGCGCGCCTACCTCGAGATCATGCAGATGCGCATGCCCGATCGCCTGCAGTACGCCGTTCACCTGGACCCCGCCGCCGCGCGCATCGCGTGCCCGCCGATGACACTGTTGACGCTCATCGAAAATGCCGTGCGCCACGGCATCGATCCGAGCGAGGCGGGTGGGCGGATCGACGCCGATATCTGGCTGCGCGACGGCCGCTGCGTGTTGCGTGTGACCGATACCGGCGTCGGCCTCCGGTCCCAGACGCGCGGGCTCGGCACCGGGCTATCCAGCCTGCGCGAGCGGCTGCGGCTCGCCTTCGGCAGCGACGCACGCCTGGAACTCAAGGGAATCGAGCCGCACGGTGTGTGCGCCGAAGCCAGTTTCCCGGCGCGCGAGACGGCAACATGAGTCGGCCGACGGCCTTGGTCGCCGACGACGAACCGTTGTTGCGCGAAGCACTGGTGCGCATGCTCGCGGCTGCATGGCCCGGGCTCGAAGTCGTTGCGCAGGCACGCAATGGCCGAGAAGCCATCGAACTATTCGAAGCGCATTCGCCCGACATCTGCTTCCTCGACGTGCAGATGCCCGGCAAGACCGGCATTGAGGCCGCGCAACACATCGGGCGGCGCGCTCACCTGGTGTTCGTCACCGCGTTCGATCAATACGCCGTGCAGGCTTTCGCCGAAGGCGTGCTCGACTATCTCGTCAAACCCGTCGAAGTCGCGCGTCTGGCCGCAACCGTGGAGCGACTGCAGGAACGGTTGAAGGACTCACAACCCGCGTTGAACAGCGAAGCTTTGCTGCAGAAACTCGCGGCGGCGCTCGCCCCGCGGCCGGAAACGCAGGCGCTGCGCTGGGTGCGCGCCTCGATCGGATCCACCGTGCGGCTCATCGACGTCCAGGACATCGACTTCCTGAGGTCGGACGAGAAGTACACCGTGGTGGCGTGGCGCGATGACGCCGGGGCGCCGCAGGAAGCGGTGATCCGCAGCCCGTTGAAGGAACTGCTCACGCAACTGGATTCGACGCAGTTCGCGCAGGTGCACCGGTCGGTGGTCGTGAACCTGCGGGCCATCAGCCACGTGACGCGCGGCGAGAATGAAACCGCGGACATTCACTTGAAGGGCAGGGAGGAAATACTGCCGGTCAGCCGCACCTACCTGCACCTGTTCCGGCAGATGTGAGCCGGCGTGCGAGGAAAACGGTAGGAAAAATGACCTGAGACGCGAAAGACTCTGCGCCGCGGTTGCGGCGAAATACGTGGAGAAACATCCACGGAGTTTTCCATGTCTCGCCCGTCTCGTACCGAAAACATCATGCTGCTGCTGGCCAGTGTCGCGGCAGCAATTCCGGCATTCGCCGACGAAGCGCCCGCGCCTGAATCCCAGGTCCAGGAAATGGAAGTCCTCACCGTCACCGGCTCGCGCGTCAAGCGCGACTTCGCATCGGACAGCCCGATCGTGTCGGTGGGCAAGGACCTGCTCACGCAAACCGGAACGACCTCTGTCGAGCAGGTGCTGAACCAGCTGCCGCAGTTCGTGCCGTCGGTCACGACCACTTCCAACAACCCTGCCAACGGAGGGCAGGCCAACATCGATCTGCGCGGCCTCGGCACGCTGCGCAATCTCGTGCTGATGGATGGCCGGCGGCTGCCGCCGTCGAATTCCGATGGGACGGTCGACGTCAACATCGTGCCGTCGGCGCTGATCGACCGCGTGGAAGTCGCGACCGGTGGTGCGTCGGCGGTCTACGGCTCGGACGCGATCGCCGGCGTCACCAACTTCATCATGAAGAAGAACTTCGAGGGCGTGGAGCTGCAGTCCGGGTACGGCCAGACTGCCGAGAACGACGGCACCGAGTGGATGTCGTCGCTGACGCTCGGTTCCAACTTCGCTGACGACCGCGGCAACGCGGTCATCAGCTTCCAGTACACCAAGCGCGACGAGATCCTGCAGGGCGACCGCGATTTCTCGCAGATCACGCTCGACGTGTCGCGCAGCGGCAATACCCCGCAAGGCTCGCAGACGATCACCGAGGGCCGCTACGATCGCGCGCTCGCGAACCTGCACACGCAGGCCGCGATGGACCAGGTGTTTGCGAAGTACGGCGCGGCGCCGGGCACGGTGCAGCGCGGCCAGAACATCGGCTTCAATCCCGATGGCACGCTGTTCTCGATCGGCACCGGCGCCGACAACTCGGTGGTGAATTTCCGCGGCGACCAGAATGCGCCGGGGTTCAACTCGAGCTCGTACACTTACAACTTCGCACCGCCCAACGACCTGCTGCTGCCGGTGAATCGCTGGAACCTCGCCGGGTTTGCCAACCTCGACCTGAACGAACACGCCAACGCGTACATGCAGGCGTTCTTCACCAGCTATGACACCCAGACGCAGCTCGCGCCGGTACCGGCGACGGGACTGTCCGCGCCCGTCACCAATCCTTTCATCCCGGGCGATCTGCGCATCCTGCTCGACTCGCGCCCGGATCCCACCGCGAACTTCACCTTTCGCCAGCGCATGGAAGGCGTCGGGCCGCGCACCGGCACCAACAAGTATGACGTGTTCCAGTTGTTAGGCGGCCTGCGCGGCAAGCTGGGCGAGTCGCTGAACTGGAATGTCTACGCGGCCACCGCGCAGGTGACTGGCGAAGAAGTCCTGAACAACGACGTGTCGCTCACGCGCCTGGAAGAGCTGATCAACTCCCCGACCGGCGGAACCGACATCTGTGACGGCGGTTACAACCCGTTCACCGGACCGTCGGGTCTGTCGGCCGCGTGCGCAGACTACGTGCGCTCGTATTTCACCAATCGCACCCAGCTCGAGCACCAGATGGCCGAGGCCACCCTGGGTGGCAAGGCCTTCACCATGCCCGCCGGCGACGCGCAGTTCTCCGTGGGCCTGAGCTGGCGCGACGAGAGCTTCGAGTTCAACCCGGACAGCGCGCTGGCGCGCGGCGACTCGGTGGGATACAACCAGCGCACGCCGCTCGCGGGTTCCTTCGACACCAAGGAGTTGTTCGCCGAGTTGTACCTGCCCGTGCTTTCCGAGGTCCGCTTCGCCAGGACGCTGGGGTTCACACTGGGCGCCCGTGCCTCCGATCATTCGGTGGCCGGCACCGCGACGTCTTACAAGGTCGAAGGCACCTGGCAGCCGATCGAGTCGACACGCTTCCGCACCTCGTACCAGCGCGCGGTGCGCGCGCCCTCGATCAGCGAACTGTTCAGCCCGCCGGATCAGAACTTCCCGTCCTTGCTCGACGATCCCTGCAACGCCACGTCGAGCGCGCGCACCTCGGGTGCCAACGCGGACGCTGCCAATGGCGGCACTGGCAAGGTGCGCGCACTGTGCATCGCGCAGGGCATTCCAGCGTCCGAAATCGATTCGTTCGTCAGCGGCGCCGGTCCCCAGGTCGAGACCTTCGGCGGTGGCAACCCCGACCTCAAGGAAGAGACCGCGGACACCTTCACCTTCGGCGTGGTGTTCGATTCTCCCTGGGACGGCGCATTCTCGAACCTGCGCGCCTCGGCGGATTATTACTCCATCAAGTTGAAGGACGCGATCTTCTCGGTCCCGGCCGGAGAGATCGTGCTGCTGTGTTACGGCTACGCCGGCAACAACGCCAATCTCGACGCGAACGATCCGGCCTGCAAGGCCATCAATCGCCTGACGGATTCCTCCGGCAACCCGTCCGACGGCACGCCCTGGGTGCCGAGCCAGGGCACGGCCAACGTGTCCTCGCTCAACACCTCCGGCATCGACTTCGAGGTCGACTGGGGCCTGGCGCTGGGCAATGCCGGCGCGCTCGACATCAACCTGATGGCCAACTGGCTGCAGAAGTGGGAGATAGACTATCTACCCGCACTCTCGGCCATCGACTACACGGGCACGATCGGCGACCAGGTGGGGTCCGCATTTCCCGACTACAAGCTGTTCCTCAACACCCGCTGGAATTACGGGCCGTTCGGGTTGGGGTTGCGCGCCCGTTACCTGCCGGCGATGGACAACAAGTATTCGAGCTACGACAACGTGAACACCGTGGGTGTGCCGTCCGTGACCTACCTCGACGTCAACGCGTCGTGGCAGTTTGGCGATACGGTGGACCTGCACCTGGGTGTCGAGAACGCGACGGATGAACAGCCGCCGCTGTACTCGGCCAACGTCCAGATGAACACCGATCCTTCGACCTACGACGTACTCGGGCGGCGCTACTACCTGCGCGCCAACATGAAGTTTTGATGGATTCCCAGAGAACTCGGCCGCCGGCATTCCGCGGCGGCCAATTTTTAACATGCCTCGAGCTTGCCTCGTATCTGTTTCGCTATTTCGCCGGCGACGTTGCATTGCAGTCGTAGGGCATTGCCGATGCGGCGTTCGTAGTTTTCAGCCCAGACGTGCATCTCGTCCTTCACCCGGATCAGCTGCGCCGCGATGCGCAGCCGGCCGCCGTGGCGGCGGACGCTGCCCTCCAGCACATAATCGACGCCGAGCTCGCGTCCAATCGCGCCGATGCGCTTCAGCGAATTCTTGAACGTGACGCTGGTGGTGCGCGCCATCACGCGCAGCCAGCCATCGCCCCGCTTGTACAACTCCGAGGTGATCTCCTCGGTGAGCCCTTCGCTGAAGAACTGGTTTTCGTCGCAGGCGCTGTAGCAGTTGAAGGGCAACACCGCGATCGAGGCGTCATTGAACGATGACGGCGCGACCGAAGTGACCTCCGCCGAGAATCGATAGCCGCGCTTCGAGATCGTGTCGATGTAGCCTGCGCCCGATTCGGATGTCCCCAGCACCGTGCGCAGGATGGACATGGTGCGCGTCAGGCAGCTTTCACCGACGATCCGGCCGGCCCAGACTGCGTCGAGCAACGCGTCCTTTTCGATCACCGCGCCGGCATTCGCCAGCAGCATCGCCAGCAACCCGGCCGCCTTGGGAGCCAGGTCGACGACCTGCAGGTCGCGATACAACACGCGTGCGCGTGCATCGAACACGAAGGGGCCAAAGCGGTAGTCGAGTGCGTCGGACATCTGGACTGATTCAATATCAGCGGCAAGCGTGGCGCTTCGCCGGTTTGCCGCCTTTCTTTGCACGGCGTCCGGGAACGGCCCGGGATCGGTACAGTTTGGACGCTCGGCAATGAACTGGCTTGGCCGGGCGCGTTCCCGCTCTGAGAAAACAACTTCCTGCATGGATTTTCCGCCTGATGTCGATCCTTGTGGGGGCCAATCGTCCATTCGTCGAACCGAATGATCTTTGGCACCCATTCAAGGAGAAACACGATGCGAGTCCTGGTGATTCTGAAAGCCACCGCGAACAGCGAAGCGGGCGTGATGCCGAGCAAGGAAGACATCGAGCGGGGGATCCGCTTCAACGAGGAGATGGTGAAGGCGGGCATCCTCAAGGCCGCCGACGGGCTCAAGCCGAGCAAATTCGGCAAGCGCCTCAGCCTGCGCGCTCACCGCAAGCCGTCGATCACCGATGGCCCCTTTGCCGAAACCAAGGAGCTCATCGCGGGCTACTTTCTCTGGGAAGTGAAGTCGATGGACGAGGCGCTCGAGTGGGCGCAGCGCATTCCGTGCCCGATGTCGGGCGAGGAATCCATTCTCGAAATCCGGCAATTCTGGGAGGCGGAAGATTTCGGCGAGGAGTTCACGCCGGAGATGCAGGAGCGGGTGGAAGTCATGCACCGGAGTGTCGAGGCGAAGGCGTGATGCTCATCGCGCACTAAAGACATTTGATCAAGGTCAACGCATTGGTTGTTGCCGCGCCGAGCACCGTGTTGTCGAAGATGCACCACGTGGGGATGCGATGCCGTCGCAAATCCCGCAGTTTGTGCGCGAGCGCTTCGAGCCAGGCGTCTTCATAGGACGAGTAGTACATGCGCGGCGAGCCGTGCAGACGAAAATACGCGAGCCCGGGCCATCCGCCGGGCTCGCCATCGCCTTCGGCTCGTGCGGGATCGGCGGCGACGCGCGCGACTTTGAAATCACGCAGGAGGCGATCCGCGCGGGTGCCGAACCAGCTCGCATGCCTGGGTTCGAGCGCAACGCCATGACCGAATCGTTTTCGCAGCACGGTGAAGAACGCCCGGGCTACGCGGCCGTCGAATGCCAGGCTGGGCGGCAGCTGCACGAGCAGGCAGCCGAGTCGCGCGCCCAGCGGCGCCAGGTCGGCGAGGAATGTCTTGAGTAGCGCGGCGCTACTGGCAAGCCCTTGCTCATGTGAAATCGCCTGCGGCAGCTTTACGGAATAGCGAAACGTGCGCGGCACGCTGCCGGCCCAGCGCTCGAAGGTCGAGGCACGATGCGGTCGGTAGAACGTGGAGTTGATCTCCACGGCGGGCATCACTTTCGCATAACGCGCGAGCAGGGAATCGCCCGCCGGAAAGCGCCGCTGCTCCGCGCGCGGGATGCTCCATCCCGCAGTCCCGATGTAGATCTTCGAGGACACGCCGCAATCTTACGTGCCAGACCTCAGAGCAAGACGTCGATTGATATCATCGTCCAATGGACCGACGTTCAATTGGGAGAGAAGCGCCATGAGTAAAGCAAAGCTCCTATGGGGTATTCCTGCTGTCTCCCTGTTGCTGGCAGCGCAGGCTTTGGCGCAATCCACTCCGGATGAGCTTGCGCAGAAGCGGGCGGAGCAGGCGCAGCCGCGCGTCGCTGTGGCTTTCGATCCGCCGATGTTCGACAAATACGTCGGCTACTACCAACTTGGACCCAAGGCAATCTTCACCCTCTCGCGCGACGGTAATCATTTTCTGGCACGCGCGACGCGTCAGCCGGCAAATGAAATATTCCCCGAGAGCGCCACCAAGTTTTTCACCAAAGCTTTTCCGGCGCAGATCAGCTTCACCAGCGATGCGCAAGGCCAGGTAACAGGGCTGGTGTTGCACCAGGGCGGCCGCGAAACGCCCGCGCCGCGGATTGACGAAGCGCTGGCGAAAAACATCGAGGCTTCGGTGCCGCCGATCGGACATCCCATGCCGCGCACCTGGCCGGTGTTGACGAGAGCGCCGCGGTTCATCACCAGCATGACCGCGGATGGTGGCTGGGACTTCTGGCCTTGCTTTTCGCCGGACGGAAAGACGGTGCTGTTCAGCCGCACCCCGGATGGACGGAACTGGGAGCTCGTCCGCATCGCGGCCTCCGGCGGCGCGGTACAGAAATTCGCGCGGTCACCGATGCCCGTTTCCGCGACACGGCCAAACTGGTCGTACAAGACCAATCAGATCGCCTTTACCGGGACATCCGCGGCCGGCGCGGAAGAGATCTGGATCATCAATGGCGACGGTACCGGCGCGCACGCCGTGACGGCGCCGGAGTTGTCGGACCGGATGTTCTATCCGTCATGGCATCCGGACGGCAAGAGTCTGGTGGCCACCGACGGACGCAATCAGATGCTCAAGCGCGTGAACCTGGTGGGTGGCGCGGCGATGGCGATCACCGATCGCGCCCGCGTGTTGACCGGCATGTCCCGGGTTTCTCCGGACGGGAAATGGATCGCCTTTGCCGGCCAGGTGAATGCGGGCCAGCCCTACGATCAGGAAGAGAATGCCATCTGGCTGCTGAGCGATGCCGGCGCCCTGACCACCCTGGAAGCCAAACCACTTCAAGGTCGGACGCCCGCATGGTCGCCCGACGGCAGGCGCCTGGCGTTCGAGTCTAATCGGGGCAGCGACGACGGCCTTTACGCTCTTTTCGTGGTCAATCGCGATGGCACCGGCTTGATGCAACTCACCGATTACGCTTTGAACGCCAATCACCCGGTCTGGTCTCGAGACGGGCGGCGCATCGTGTTTGCGGGCAGGGAGCGGAAATACACCAACGGTATCGCGATCATCGATCTACCGAACCAGCGCTGATCAGGCCGCGGCGGGTCGTTTCGACTGCGTACCCAGATAGTCGCGTTTTCCGACGGCCACGCCGTTGTGACGCAGGATCGCGTATGCCGTCGTGAGGTGGAAATTGACGTTTGGAATGGTGTGCTCGATGAAATAGTCTGCGCCCGTCATCCATTCGCCTTTCCAGCGCGGCTGGCTCACCACGCGCGTGGCGGCGCCTTCGAAATCCTTCGGCGTCAAGCCGTCCAGCAGCGTGATGACCGAACGTACTCGAGCCTGGAGCTCCGCGATGGTTTTCTCGTTGTCTTCCTGCGCCGGCATCGGCTTGCCGGTGAGAAAGCCCGCGGACAGCTTCACGGTGTCGCAGGCGATCTGCACCTGGCGCGAGAGCGGAAACTGATCGGGCGCGAGGCGCTGTGACACGAAGACTTCGGGATCGAAGTTCTTCGACTTGGCGTAATCGGTGGCCATGCCGAGCCACTTGTCGAGTTGGCCGAGCTGCTTTTTGAACTGGGAGAAGGTTTCGGTGTACATGGGCGGCGAAGGTACGCGTTTTCCGCGGCTCCGGATACCCTGTCCCGACTCAATTCTCCGCGCGCAACGAAATGCTGCCTCCGGAAGTGTGTGCGTAAATCCGCTCGCCACCGCCATTCAGGGATCCCACGATGGCGTGGTCTTCGAATTCCGTCGTGGTGACGGGGAAATCTGTCTTGACCCCGCCGCCACTCGTCGTCATGTCGACGTTGGCGGTGGTGCTCCGCGGCAGGCTCAATTCGATGCTGCCACCGGAGGTCGTGGCCGAGATTCCGCGGTTGGGGCCCACGAGGCTGCAGTGCACGCTGCCGCCGCTGGTATCCCCGCGGATCTTGCCGTCGACATGCAGCAGTCGGACGTCTCCGCCCGAGGTCTCTGCATCGACGTCACCGCGGATCGTATCCGCATGAACGGAACCTCCCGAGGTTCGCAGCTGCATATTTCCTGTCACGTTCTTCGCGGAAATGCTGCCGCCGGAGGTGTGCAACGACACGGCGCCGGCGGTTTCCCGCAGTTCGATGCTGCCGCCGCTGGTGTCGACGTTGATCGCATAACGGCGCGGGACCGTCACCTCGATGCTCTGATCGCCGCCCCACGAGCCCCATGAAAACCAGCCGCTGTCTTCCTTCTTCATCGTGAGGGTCACGCCGTTGTTCACTTGCACCGCCTCGAGTTTCGACTTGGCGAGATCCTTCTCCGAGCCGCTGAGAACCATGTGGACGACGACCTGACTGCTGTCGTTGCCGGACACATGGACCGAGGCGCCGTCGGCGTCCACGGTGAGGGTGCCGCCGGGTGA
>Ga0207675_100000483_pt1 | contig 38723 bp, 31 predicted proteins | sample KBSSwiS42_FD_184305 | JGI IMG/M metagenome (GOLD analysis project Ga0207675, IMG submission 184305) | Switchgrass rhizosphere microbial communities from Kellogg Biological Station, Michigan, USA - KBS Switchgrass S4-2 (SPAdes) (version 2) | ecosystem: Host-associated > Plants > Roots >...
CCCGAGGTCGCCGGCGCGCGCCTGCGCGAGCAGCTCGGCCCCGACGTCGAGTTCGAGTTCGTCTGGATCGGCCCGTACCAGTACCGCGACCACCTGCTCGACAGCTTCCGCGTCGGCCGGACGATCTTCGTCGGCGACGCCGCCCACGTCGTCTGCCCGTTCGGAGCGCGCGGCGGCAACAACGGCATCCAGGACTCCGGCAATCTCGGCTGGAAGCTCGCCCTCGTCCTGCAGGGACACGCCGGCGAGGCGCTCGTCGACAGCTACCACCACGAGCGCCACGCGGCGGCGGTCGAGAACCTGCGCGTGACGAGCCGGACGGCGCGCTTCCTCGCACCGCGCAGCGCCGCCGAGCATCGCCTGCGCCGTGCCGTCGTGGCGCTGGCGCGCACGCACGAGTTCGCGCGCCGCCTCGCCAACACCGGCCGGATGGCGCAGGCCAACGCCTATCCGCCGTCGCCGTGGGCGCCCGACGGCGCGCGCTCGCTGCAGAACGTCGCGCTCGACGGCACGACGGTGATGCGCCTGCTCGGCGACGGCACGCGCTTCCTCGGCCTCTGGCTCGGCGCCAGCCGCGAGCAGGCGGCGGCGCTCAACGACGAGCTCGCGCTGCGCTGGCCGCTGGCCGTGCACGCGGTCGCCGCCGCCGGCGCGCTGGCGCGCCACCTCGGCGCTGCACCTGGCAGCTTCGTCCTCGTTCGTCCCGACGCCTACGTCGCCGCGCAGCTCGCGTCGGCGGCGCCGGACGCGATCGAGGCGGCGCTGCGGCGCGCCCTCTCGCTCGGGGCCACCGCATGAAGACCGAGCCGAACATCGCCGATCCCGACGGTTTCTACGAGGCCTGGGTCGCCGCCCACGACGGCCTTTCGGAGGCCGAGAGCGCCGACCTCGACGCGCGCCTCGTCCTCCTCCTCGCCAACCAGGTCGGCGAGATGAAAGTGCTGCTCGACTGCATCGCCGCGGCGCGCGCCGCGCGCGGCTAGGACGGCCCAGGGCGACGAACGGCATGCGCGCCGGCACGAGCGGCGCGTCTTCATCGCGCTGCCACCGCGCCTTCTCGATTCCTTCATCGCCGCTGCGCGCTCGGCCGCGACAGTGACCTCACCGCGGCGAATCGTGCCGCGACGAGGAGAAGGATCATGTGGCAGCAGCGAATGAAGGCCTGGCTCGATGCGGTCCGCGCGCGCTTCGCGTGGCGTGGCGAGCGAACGACGAGCGGCGACATCGAGGCGTACGAAAGCCGCGACGAGACCATCGCCGTCGGCTCGCAGGGCGGGTTCGACCTGCGCCGATCGGCGCTGCCGCTCACGATCGGCGCGATCGCGGTGCTGTCGGCGGTGGCACTCGTGCTGCACCCGCCCGTCCAGGGCGTCGGCCGCGGCGAGGTCGGCGTCCGCATCAACCACGTCACCGGCGCCGTCAGCGAGTGGAACGAGGGCAGCGTCTTCGTCCTTCCCGGCCTGCAGCGCATGCGCGTCTTTTCGCTGCGCGACCAGAGCTGGCGCGCGGCGCAGATGAGCCGCGCCGACGGGCCGGCGCCGCTGCAGTCGGTCGAGGGGCTCTCGCTCGGCGCCGACCTGACGGTTCGCTACGCGATCGATCCGCTCAAGGTCGGGGTGCTCGCCAAGAGCCTGCCCGACGACGTCGGCGCCGAGATCGTCGAGCCGGCGGCGCAAGGCGTCATCTACAAGGTGTTCGCGCGCTACACGGTGCGCGAGATCTTCTCGACCAAGCGCAGCGAGATCCAGGCCGCGGTCGAGAACGAGCTGAAGCCGCGCCTCGCGGCCGACGGCGTCGTCCTGCGCCACGTGCAGATCGGCAAGATCGACCTCCCCGCCGACTACCGCAGGGGCATGGAGAGCCTGCTCGCAGAGGAACTCGCCGGCGAGAAGATGAAGTACACGCTCGACCTCAAGGAGAAGCAGGTCAAGGAGACCGAGCTCACCGCGAAGTCGGAGAAGGTCCGGCGCGAGATCGGCGCCGAGGCCGCGGCGCGCGAGCAGGTGATCGCCGCCAAGGGCCAAGAAGAGGCGATGAAGCACGTGCTGCCGTTCAAGCAGCGCCAGATCGAGCAACGCCAGCTCGAGGCCGAGGCGCTCAAAGTGACGCGCATCAAGGCCGCCGAGGGGAGCGCGCAGGCGCGTCGCATCGAGGCGAACGGCGAGGCCGAGGCGCGCCAGAAGCTCGCCGACGCCGAGGTCTACCGCCTCGACAAGGTCGGCAAGTCGAACGCCGAGCAGATGGGCCGCGAAGGCGCCCTGATCACGCGCCACCCGCTCCTGATCCAGAAGACGATGGCCGACAAGCTCTCCGACAAGGTCCAGGTGATCATCGCCGCGCCCGGCACCGACGGCAGCTTCATCGGCGCCGGCCTGCTCGGCAACGCGAAGCGCACCGCGGTGGCGACGAGCGGCGACGACCCCGAGCAGCATGCCGCCTCCGGCGACGCCAAGGAGGCCCCGTGAGCGCCGCCTGGACGATGCGCGACGTCGCCCGCACCGGCGCGACGGTGCTGATCGCGGCGATCGCCGCAGCGCTGGCGACCGTCGCAGGCGCGGCGGGCTCGTCGCTGACGGCGAGCGGCCACGACGTCGCGAGCGTCGTCGCCGCGGGGACGTCCCCGACCCCTCCCGTCGTCGCCAAGAACACCGCGACGGCGCCGAGCATGGCGATCGTCTTGCGCGACCAGACCGCGCTGCGCGCCGCGCCGCGCGACTCGGCGCCGCAGCAGGCCGTGCTCTGGCAGGGCGAGGCGCTCGAAGTGCGCGGCGAGCGCCTCGACTACCTCCAGGTCTGGGACCACGTGCGCGAGCGCGGCGGCTTCGTCCGCGCCAGCCAGGTCCATCGCAGCCGCCTCGGCGCGGCCGATGCGCCCGGGCTGCTGACGCTCGTCACCTTCACGCGCCAGTCGTCGGGCAACGAAGCGCTCGGCATCGGTCTCACCGCCGCGTACCTCCAGGCGGCGCCGGCCGACGCGCTGCGCGGCGCGGCCGGCGTCGAGGCGTTCGACGCGCTCGGCACGTTCGCGGATCGGCTCGCGCAACGCGTGTCGGCGGGCAACGCGCCGAACAAGGCGGCCGAGGCGGCGCTCGCCGCGCACCTCGAGGTCGCGAGCCGATACGGCGTCCATTTCGCGAGCTTCGAGCGCGACGGCAGGATGCAGATCTGCTACGACGGCGACGCCTTCCGGCGCATCCTCGCTCGCCAGGCCGAGCCGCTGCAACAGGCGCGCGCCGTCCTCGCGCTGACACGGCCGGAGTGCGTCGACCCGGCGCTCTCGGTGCACGATCGTGCCGCGCTCGACGAGTGGCGGGTCGCCGTCCTCGACCGCGTCGACACCGCCAAGCTGCCGGCCTACCTGAAGAACCGCGTCGCGATGCGCCGCGCCGGCCTGTGGAGCACGATCGCCTTCCGGCGCGCGCGCCTGGGCGGCGCCATCGACACCGAAGCGACCGCCGCCGGCGCCGCCGAGCGCGCCAGCGACGAGCTGGCGTCGATCGACAAGAGCGAGCTCACCGACGACGACCAGGCCGGCTTCGACTCGGCCGCGATCCGCGTCAACGCGTCGCGCTGGGCCGCCGACTCGAGCGCGGCGCCGCGCCTCGGCGCCGGCGCGCTCTCGCTGGCGACGACGCCGGGCGAGCCGGGCCAGACCTGCGTCCTGCTCGTCGACGCCAGGCATGACGCGAGCGCGCCGCTCGCGCGCCGCTGCACCTACGGCATCGTCTGGCTCGCTTCTGCGACGAGGAACCGCGAAGCGAACGCGCTCACGGTCGCGGTGCAGCCGATGGAGGCGTGGCGCGAGCTCTGGGTCTTCCGCAAGTCCGCGGCCGGCTGGAGCATCAGCGTGCTGCCGCCGGCGACGACCGCGCCGGGCATCGGCTTCGCCGAGTTCGCCGGCTGGGTCCCGGGCGGCCAGCAGATGCTGGTCGCGCGCGAGGCGCGCGGCGAAGGCCGCTACAAGCGCAGCTTCGAGCTGGTCCGCCTCGACGGCCTCGGCACCGTGCGCCAGGCGAGCGACCCGAGCCTGCTCGGCGCATTCCAGCGCTGGCAGGACCCGGCGTGGAAGCAGGCGACGGTGAGCGTGCGGTGAGCCGCAGGCTCAGGCCGGCGTCGCCGGCCGCTGACAGGACTACTCCCTCCCCGCTTCGCTCCCCTCCCTCCGAGAGGGAGGGGCGGGCTCCTTCGGAGCCCCTTTAGCCTGCGGCGTCGTAGGGGACGACGTTGTCCTGCTCGGCGGGGTCGTTGCGCGAGACGATCGCTCGCGCCGGTTGGGTGGCGCTGAGGTTGATCGCCTCGTGCGGGATGCCGGGCGGGATGAAGAGGAAATCGCCTGCCTCGCTGACGACGCTCGACTCGAGGCGCGCGCCGTAGCGCGTCTCGACCCGCCCCTCGAGCACGTAGATGCCGGTCTCGTAGCCGCGATGCGAGTGCGGATCGGCCTTCGCGCCCGGCGGGATGACGACCATGTGCATCGACAGGCCGCGCGCGCCGACCGTGTCGCCCGAGATGCCGACGAAGTAGGGCAAGCGCTGCTTCGTCAGCACCTCGCGTTGCGGGCGGATCGCTTTCACGTCCGGCGTTGCGGCTTCGTTCATGTGCGCGGCTCCTCGGGCGTTCGCAGGGCGATTCGACGCTGCCGGCGTCAGGCCGGAGTCGGATAGTCGAGCTTCGGATACCAGTCGACACCGCGCCCCGCGGGAGTGAGGTCGAGGATGTTCCAGAGCGGTGTCGGGTCGGGCGCGCCGCGCGGGTCCTGGTCGGGATCGCTGGTGCCGCCGAGCTCGGCGCCCCAGAAGTGGAAGACCTTGTCGTCGCGCTTGACCCAGACGTCGAGCGCCGGCCACTCGCTGCCGTCGGGCGCGAGGCCGCGGTAGTCGCGCGCGAAGTCGTCGCCGACGGTGGCGTAGAACTTCAGGTGCTTCCAGCCGCGCTCGCGCGCGAAGGCGAGCTGGCGCTCGACCGGCGAGCGGCCGATCGCGGCGATCGCGATCCGCTGCGAGATGTCCTTCGACGGGATGTCGATCGAGCCGAGGAACGCGGTGCACATCGGGCACGGCCGCTCGCGCTGCGGTCCGTACATCCAGAAGTAGGTGACGAGCGTGTCGTGCCGGCCGAACAGGTCGGCGAGCTTCACCGTCTTGCCGTTCTCGTCCTCGAAATCGTAGGTGCGCGCCTCGCCGCCGAGCGGCAGGGCGCGCCGCTGAGCGGCGACCCGCTCGATGTGGCGCCTCAGCTCGACCTCCTCGGCGAGCAGCGCGGTGCGGGCGCGCCGGTACTCGTCGCTGTCGTTCGGATAGGGCTTGCTCGCCGCGGCGGCGAGCTCGGCGGCGGGCTTCAACCCGGTCATCGCGTGCTCCTGCGCAAGTGGACGGAATCGCCTTGCAGCACCGGTGCCGTCGACTCGCAGGGTCAAACCCGCGCTCGGCGAAGGGTGCGATCGAACAGCGCGAACAGGCGCTCGTAGTGGCGCTCGGCGGCGTCCCGGTGGTAGACGCCGACGCGGTTCGGGAACACGAAGCCGTGCTCCGCGCCCGGGTACCACTCGATCCGGTGCGGCGTGCCGGCGTCGCGCAACGACGCCGCGAGCTTGTCGATGTCGGCCGGCGGCGCCCACTTGTCGATCTCGGCGCACGCGAAGTAGCTCTCGCAGCCGATCTTCGGCGCCATGCGATGCGGCGAGTCGGGGCGCTCCGTCGCCATGTTGGCGCCGTGGATCGAGGCGATGCAGGCGAGGCGGTCCGCAAAGTCGGCCGCGGCCCACATCACGAACGGGCCGCTCATGCAGTAGCCGACGGCGCCGACGCGCTTGCCGTCGGCCGCCGGGTCGCCATCGACGAAGGCGAGCAGCGCCTTCGTGTCGCGCGCGGTGGTCGAGCGGTCGAGCGTCGCCATGTGCGCGAACATCTCGGCCATGCCCGCCTCGGTGCGCTCCTTCAGGACGTAGTCGCGGCTGCGCCGGTAGTAGAGGTTGGGCAGGACGACGAAGTAGCCGACGGTGGCGATCCGGCGCGCCATGTCGTGCAGCTCCTCGCGCTTGCCCGGCGCGTCCATGAAGAACAGGACGACCGGAAACGGCCCGCCCTCCTCGGGGTGGACGACGAAGCTGTTCATCGCGCCGTCGGCGCTGGCGATGTCGAGGTGGCGTTCGATCACGAGGGCTCCTTGCGCGGCGACTTGCCGTGGCGCGCAGATTTGACATGAACGCGGCGGCGTGCGCCTCGGGTTGCGCCCGAAGCGCGACGTTGCCTCGTGTCGCGTCCGAGGCGCGACGTTCCTATACTGCCCGGACCATGTCAGCCGCCGCCCCCACCCCCCGTTCTGAGGCCTCCGTCGAGCAGCGCGTCGACGCGATCCAGTCGGTGCTCGACGAGCACGGCATGCGCCCCGGCGAGTTCATCGTCCAGGCCGATCACCTCGTCGAGGAGAAGTGGGTCCCGGAGAACGGCGCGCGCGTCGTCGCCAGGGCCTGGACCGACGCCGCGTTCCGGGCCCGCCTGCTCGCCAACGGCAAGGCCGCCGTCGCCGAGCTGGGCTACGAGATGCCGCGCCACCACCGGCACCTGGTCGTCCTCGAGAACACGGCGACGATGCACAACGTCATCTGCTGCACGCTCTGCTCGTGCACCGCGTTCACGATCGTCGGCCTGCCGCCCGACTGGTACAAGGACCTCGAGTACCGCGCCCGCATCGTGCGCGAGTCGCGCACCGTCCTGCGCGAGATGGGCCTCGACCTGCCGGCGGAAATCGAGATCCGGGTCTGGGACACGACCGCGGACACGCGCTACATGGTGCTGCCGGCGCGGCCGCCTCGCACCGAAGGCTGGAGCGAGGAGCAGCTCGCAGCGATCGTCACGCGCGATTCGCTCATCGGCGTCGCGCGGTTGTAGGGCCCGGCGTCGCGATGGACGGCATCCACGACCTCGGCGGCACGCAGGGCTTCGGCGCGGTGCGCCATTCGCCCGACGCGAAGGCGTTCCACGACGACTGGGAAAAGCGCGTCAACGCGCTCTATTCGCTCGCCGTCCGGCTCGGCGTCTTCAACATGGACGAGTATCGCCACGCGATCGAGCGCATGGAGCCGCGCCACTACCTGACGGCAAGCTACTACGAGCGTTCGCTGACGAGCCTGGCGACGCTGTGCGTCGAGAAGGGCCTGGTCACGCGCGACGATCTCGAGCGGCGCGCCAACGGCGCCTTTCCGCTCGCGCTCGCGAGCGCACCGGGGCGCGGCAACGCGACGGTGCGCGAGCGCTTCCATCCCGGCGACCGCGTCCGCGTCAAGGCGGACCATGTCGCCGGCCACGTGAGGATGCCCGCGTACATCCGCGGCCATGTCGGCGTCGTCGTCGCCGAGTCGCCGCCCTATCCGTTCCCCGACGCGCACGCGCACGGCGTGCCGGCCGAGGACGAGCCGACCTACGACGTCCGCTTCAGCACGGCGGAGCTGTGGCCGAGCTCGGCCGATGCGGCGTACGTGCACGTCGGCGTGTTCCAGAGCTACCTCGAGCGCGCGCCCGAGTAGGCCGGCGGCCGCGCCGGATCCCCGTCCCTCGCAGGCGGAGCGCGGCTAGAGGCTCCTCCAAATCTCGTCGTGGATCGATCCGGCGATGAACAGGTCGGCGCCGCTGGCCGCGAGCTCGAGATATTTCGTGTCGGCCAGGGTCTTGGCGACGACCGAGTCGAACTCCGCGAGGTCCTTGTAGCGGCCGACGAAGCTGATCCGGTTCGGGTTGCCGGCGACCGGGCGAAGGACGTCGATCTCGCGGTCGTAGTGGTCGCGCCAGTAGGCGACGATCTTCTGCGCAAAGGCGATCGCCCCGGCGAACTTGCCGGGCGCGACGGCACCGGTGCGGACGAAGGTGATCATGTAAGGCCCCTTTCTCGTCGCGCGAGCGACGATCTCTCCGCGGTCGCGGAGCGCCAGTCTGCGACCGCGTCGTGCCGGCAGTGCGCAAGGACTTTCCCGACTGGAGTTCCATCCATCCCGTCGCGCGCAGGACGACGCGAGAATGGCGCTTTGACTTGCCTCGCCACGCCGACACCTCACTCGCCATGATCCAGCTGCACTACTCTCCCGGCAACGCCAGCCTCATCGTCCACCTCGTCCTCGAGGAGATCGGCGTTCCGTTCGAGCTGAAGCTCGTCGATCGCGCCCGGTCGGCGCACAAGTCGGCACCCTACCTCGCGCTCAACCCGAACGGCCTGATCCCGGTGCTGGTCGACGACGGCGCGCGCGCTGCCGGCGCTGTGCCGCTGGTCCTCTACGAAAGCGCGGCGATCTGCCTGCACCTCGCCGACACCAACCCGGCCGCCGCCCTGCTGCCGGCGCTCGGATCCGCGGACCGTGCGCACGCCTACAAGTGGCTCGTCTGGTGCGCGAGCACCCTCCAGTCGACGATCAACCCCTACTTCTATCCGGAGCGCTGGGCCGCGGACGACGCCGGCACCGCGGTCGTCAGGTCGCTCGCCGAAGCCAAGGTCGCGCCGATGCTCGACCAGATCGATGCCGAGCTGGCGCGCCACGGCGGGCCGTGGTTCCTCGGCGAGCGTTTCAGCGTCGTCGATCCCTACGCGTTCGTCCTCTGTCGCTGGACGCGCGGGTTCGCGCGGCCGGCGCGCGAGCTGGCGCACATCAAGCCGTGGCTCGATCGCATGCTGGCGCGGCCGGCGGTGCAGCGCGCCTTCGCGAGCGAGAAGCTGAGCGCGCCTTTCGTCTGAGACCGACGCGAGCGGCGGCGATCGGCTGCGCTGCCGCGGGTCGACCGCGGTGTCGTCGCTCGATCAGTCCAGCGCGCGCGACCACCACGCACCGAGCGGCGTCGTCGCCTTGGCGCGCGTGCGCGCGACGAGCAGCGCCCGGCCGGCGGTGCGGTCGCTGCTATTCGCCGCAGCGGCGAGAAGGGTCTGCTCGACGACGTCGCGCTGTGCATGACTGCCGCCGATTCGCGCCAGCCATCCGCGCAGCGGCGCGATCGCGGCCACGGCGGCGGCGTGGTCGCCCGCGCCGAACGCGAGCAGGCCTCGCATCAGCGGCGCGCCGAGCTCGCGCGAGAGCTCGCGGTTCCAGCCGGGCCGACGCTCGGCGGCGTCGGTGCAGAGCGCGACCCAGTCGCTCGCCTGCGCCAGCGCGCCGGCACCGATCAACGCCATCGTCGCGTGCACATCGTTGAAGACCGAGCGGCCGGCCGTCGCTGCATCGAGCGGCCAGGCGGCGACCAGCGCGCGCCAACGGTCGCCGACGTCGGCGCCGAGCAGGCGCAGGCGCCAGAGCAGCGCGGCCGCGTCGACGCGCTGCAGCGTGATCTCGATCCGGCTGGCGTCGAGGTAGTCGTCGAAGACGCGCAGTGCCGTGGCGATGTCGAGGCCCTCGAGCGCGAACAGCGCTTCGTGCCAGCCGAGATGACCGGCGAAGCCGTTGGCCTCGGCGCCCGCCCCGTCGCCGTCTCGCGCGCCCCAGTGGTGGCGCCATTCGCCCATCCAGCGCGCGCCTTCCTCATGGCGTCCCTGCATCTCCATGACGTGGGCGACGGCGTGGATCGCCCACGGCACGCGCGCGCCGGCGCCGAGCGCGCGGCGGCCGCTCGCTTCGGCCTCGGCGTAGCGCCCCGACTCCTCGAGACCGAAGGCGTGCAGCGCGACCACGTAAGGCTGCAGGGGGTCGTCGCCCGGCCACGCCGGCAACGCCGCCTCGACGTGAGCGCGCAATTGCGTCGCGTCGCCGCGATAGAAGTCGAGCAGGTGAAGCCATTGCAGCGCGAGCGCGTCGCGCGGGTGGCGCTGCAGCACGTCTTGCCAGCGCGCGCCGGCGCCGACCCAGTCGCCGGCGGCGAGGCTTCGCAACGCGCCGTGGTGGTCGCGCTCGCGCTCTTCGGCGTGACCGAGTAGCGCGGCAGCGGTGTCGAGCAGCGCGTCGGCTGCGTCGACCAGCGTCGGCTCGGTGAGGCTGAGCAGGAAGCCCGCCTTCATCAGCGGTGGCAGCGGCCACGCCGGGTCGGCGGCGATCGCCGCGTCGAGGTCGGCGAGCGGCGTGCCGTAGAACGACATCATTCGCCAGAGCGCGCGCTCGCTGGCATCGAGCGCCGCTGCCGATGCGGTCGAGACCGGATTGCCGCGCGCGTCGCGCCGCGTCATCGCCGTCTCCGCGCGCTCAGGGTGCCGGCGGCTCCGGCCACGGCGGCGGCGCCGGCCGCATCGCTTCCCAGGCGCGCGCGACCTGGAGCACGCCGAGGTCGTCGTGGCGATGGCCGACGATCTGCAGGCCGATCGGCAAGCCGGCGCTGGTGCGGCCGCAGTCGATGCTCGCCGCCGGCTGCTCGCTCATGTTGTAGGCCACCGTGAAGGCGATGTGCTCGAACGGACGCTCCGGGTCGTCGGTCGGCGCCGGCAGCTCGGCAGCGTAGGCGGCGATCGGCGAGGTCGGCGACAGGACCACGTCGTACGGGCGGGAGGCGGCGACGGCCGCTTCGCGCATCGCTGCCATCTGGCTGTAGCCGCGAAAGACGCGCTCGCCCGAGAGCGTCGCGCCGCGCTTCGCCCAGGCGACGATGAAGGGCAGGACTCGGGCGCGCCGCTCCTCGCGCAGCACCGAGATGTCGAGCCAGGCGCGCATGCGCCAGAAGTCGTCCATGCCGTCGAGCATGGCGCGCGTCATGAACGGCGCGACGCGCTCGACACGCGCGCCGGCGGCCTCGAACTGCTTCGCCGCCGCCTCGACCGCGGCGGCGGTCTCGGCGTCGACGGGCAGGCCGACGCCGACGTCCATCATCAGGCCGATGCGCAGCCCGGCGACGTCGCGCTCGAGGCGCTGCCAGTCGATCGACTGCGCCGGCAGGCTCATCGTGTCGCGGTCGTCGGCCTGCGCGAGCACGCCCATCGTCAGCGCCGCGTCGGCGACGGTGCGCGTCATCGGCCCGGCGACGCGGCCGGCGTAAGGCGGGTCGATCGGGATCCGGCCGAGGCTCGGCTTCAAGGTGAAGACGCCGCACCATCCGGCCGGCAGGCGCACCGAGCCACCGATGTCGGTGCCGAGGTGAATCGGCCCGTAGCCGGCGGCGACACCCGCGGCGGCACCCGAGCTGCTGCCGCCGGGGTTCTTGCTCAGGTCCCAGGGATTGCGGGTCAGGGCGTGAAAGCTCGACAGTCCCGACGACAGCATCCCGTAGTCGGGCATCGTCGTCTTGCCGAGGATGACCGCGCCGGCTTCGCGCAGGCGCGCCGCCGGCGGCGCATCGCGGTGCGCCGCGACCAGCTCGGTGGCCGCGGTGCCGAGCGGCAGCGGCGTTCCGGCGGTGGCGATGTTCTCCTTGATCATCGCCGGCACGCCTTCGAGCGCGCCGACGTTCTCGCCGGCGCCGACGTGGCGCAGCCAGCGCGCCTCCGAGACCCGCGCCGAGGCGAGCGCGGCATCGGGGTCGAGCGCGTAGGTCGCGTGCAGGTGCGGCTCCCACGCGGCGATGCGGTCGAGCACGGCGCGCGTCACCTCGACCGGCGACAGCGAGCGCTCCCGGTAGCGAACGACGAGCTCGGTCGCCGAGAGATCGTGCAGGGCGGTCATGGCCGTGACCGCTGCGCTATTGCCAGGTCAGCGCGCCGAGGTCGTTGGCGAAGATCGGCGAGCTGCTCCAGAGGCCCTTCAATCGCTTGTTCGAGACGGCGAACTGCGGCAGCTGGAACAGGTAGACGTTGACGCTGTCGGTCGCCAGCTGGCGCTGGATGTCGCCGAGCAGCTTGAGACGGTTCTTGGCGTCGGTCGTCGTGTTGTAGGCAGTCAGCAGGTCGCGATACGCCTTCGAGTCGTAGCCGTAGTAGTAGCTCGGATCGCCGTAGCGGTCGAAGTCGAGCGGCTCGACGTGGCTGATCACGGTGAGATCGAAATTTCCCTTGAACGCGCCCGAGAGCCACTGCGCCCACTCGACGTTCTCGATCTTGGCGACGACGCCGACCTTGGCGAGCTGCGAGGCGATGATCTCGCCGCCTTTTCGCGCATAGGCGGGCGGCGGCAGCGTCAGCGTCACGTTGAGCGGCGTCGGCACGCCGGCTTCCTTGAGCAGCGCCTTGGCCTTCTCGGGGTTGTACGGGTTCATTCCCGTCAAGTCGACGTAGCCGGCGTCGCTCGGCACCATGTGGCTGCCGATCGGCGTGCCGTGGCCCTCCTGCGCGCCGTCGATGAGCGCCTTGCGATCGATCGCCGCGGCGAGCGCGCGCCGCACGCGGACGTCGTCGAACGGCTTCTTCTTGTTGTTGATCGTCATGATCGTCTTGCCTTCGGTGCCGCCGGCGACGACCGAGAAGCGCGGGTCGTTCTGGAACTGCTTGAGCGATTCGAGCGAGCCGTAGCGCGGCATGCCGTCGATGTCGCCGGCGAGCAGCGCCGCGACCTGCGCTGCCGGGTCGTTGATGAAGCGGAACGTCACCTTCTTCATCGCCACCTTGGCGGCGTCGCGGTACTGGTCGTTCTTGACCAGCGTGATCGACGCTCCCTTGGCCCAGGAGTCGAACTTGAACGGGCCGGTGCCGATCGGCCTGGTCGCCGTCGTCGGCGCGCTCTTCGGATCGAGGATCACCGCCGTGTTCTCGCCCATCCGGAACGGGAAGTTCCCGTCGGCGTTGTTGAGGACGACGATCACCGTCTGCGGGTCGGGCGTGTCGATGCTGCTGATGTTGTCGAACACGGCCTTCTTCGCCTTGTTGGTCGAACCCGGCGCCTTGGCGCGTTCGAAGCTGAACTTGACGTCGCTCGAGTCGAACGCCTCGCCGTCGTGGAACTTCACTCCCTTCCGGAGCTTGAAGGTGTAGACCTTGCCGTCCGGGTCGGTCGACCAGCTCTCGGCGAGGAGCGGCGTGATCTTGCCGTCCATGTTGATCTTGGTCAGGCCTTCGAGCACGCTCAGGTGGACGACCTCGCCGATCGCCGCCGCCGGTGCGACCGTCGGGTCGAGGCCGGGCGCCGGCTCGAGGGTCATGCCGAGGACGACGCTGTCCTTCTTCGCCTGCGCCGCCGCCAGCTGCGGCAGGGCGACGGCGAGCGCGGCCGCGAGCAGCGCTGCGGCGCGGGCCCAGCGGGCGAGGATCGAACGGTGCGAGGTCATGGCGCGGCTCCGGTGCAAGGCGGTGCCGCCAACTTTACGGGATGGCGCGACCGCTCCGTTCTCGCGATCCAAGCGACCGCTCCGTTCACGAGACGGCGCGCCGGTTCCGTTGCGCCGGCCTCGCCGTCGAATTCGCCGGCGTTTTCGATGCCGCCTTGGGCGTTGCCGCCGGCTGGCGCTTGGCGCGGGCCGGCTGCGGCGACAGCGCCGCCTCGCAACGTCCGTACGCCGCCGACGAGCGCGCCCGCTGCAGCATCGCCTGGACCGAGGGGCGAAGGCGTTCGCCGTAGATCGCTTCGGCGCGGACCGCGTTGTCGCACTGTTGCTGCAGGTCGTTCGCCAGCGCCATCGACGCGAACCAGGCGTTGCGCGCGTCGGCCTCGCGGCCGGTGAGCGCGCTGGCGACGGCGAAGGCGGTCCAGTCTGCGATCCGGCCGCTCGGAAAGCGCGGGTCGTTCAGCACCAGCGAGTGCAGGGCGAGCTGGCGCGCCGATTCGGCTTTCGGCGGCTGCTCCTTCAGTTGCAGGAAGGCGAGGTTGCCGACGACCTCGGAGTCGAGCGGGTTGGCGGCGAATGCCTTGCGCTGCAGCCGCACCGCGTCGTCGACGTCGTCGTTGCGCCAATAGGCGACCAGCGCGGCCTCGTTGAGCCGGCGCGCTTCTTCGCTGCGCACCGGCATGTCGAACAGCACCTTGGGAGATGCCGAGCGCACTGCCTGCATCGTCGTGCGGACATCGCCGCGGCGGCGAAACTCGCTCGCACCGGCGGCGACCGCGAGGACCCTCGCGAGCCGTCGCTCAGCGCTCAGCGCCGTCGCCGGGATCCGGTTCTTCAGGATGTCGGCCGCGAGCGCGTCGAGATCATCGCTCGCCGGCACGCTCTTCTCGAGCGCGGCCGAGGTCTCGCCGACGCCAGGCGTCGGCGGCGTCGCTGCGCTCGACGCGACGATCGCGGGCGATGTCGCAGCCGCCGGCGCCGGCAGCGAAGTCTCCGCCGACGGCAGCGCCGTCTCGTCGCCGCGCGGCGCAGCGGAGCGAGCGGGCGGGGCAGCCCGCTCGCGCGCCAGCGCGATCTCGCTGTCCGCTGCGGCCTCGCTGGCCGAAGGCAACGGAATGCTCACCGTCGTCACCGGCCCGAGCGACCTGCCGATCGACAACCACAGCGCCACGATCGCCGCGACGCCGACGACGCTGGTCGCGACGGTGGCGAGGACGGTCTGGCGACGCCGCGGGCCAATGCGCACCGGCGCGGCGTCGTTCGACGCAGCGTCGGTCGCGGGCGCCGGCGTCTGCTCGGGCGGCGCATCCGTCCATGCACCGGGCGCGGTGTCGCCCGGCGGCTCGGTCGATTCATAAAGGTCGCCCGGTCCCGAATAGATCGCTGCGACGGCCGGCTCGCTTGCAGCCGATGCAGCAGGCGCCGGTGTCGGCGCAGGAGGTCGACGCGGCGGCGCAGGCGGTGGCGGCGGCGCGCGCGATGCGACCGTCGGCTCGCGACGCTCGGCGATGCCTGGCGCAGGCGACGCCACGAAGGGCTCGCGGCGTGCATCGCGCGTCGGCGGCATCGGCTCGGCCATCAGCTCTCGCCGGGTGTCGCCGAGCGGCATCGGAGCCGGGGCGGCGCGATCGCCCTCGGCGCCAGCGGTCGGCTCGGGGTCCGCCTTGCGCGGCACGTAGTCGGCGATCCGAGTCGGCGGGGTCGGCTCGGCATCGAGCGGGAGCTCGCGCCCGGGATCGAAGGTGCATCCGGCCTGCAGGGCGGCTTGCAGGTCGCGATCCTGCAGGCGCAGCGCGGCCAGGTCGATCAGGTGGCGGTGCGGCCAATGGATCGAGGGCGGTGCGTTGTGGATGTCGAGCAGCTGCTGGACAAACTCCTGCGCCTCGGCATGGCGCTCGCCGTTCCACCCCGAGCCCGGTGCGTCGTCGGCCTCGGGCAGGTAGCGCCACAGCATCGCCGCCAGGCTGTAGAAGTCGCAGCGCCAGTCGAGCGCGCGCGTCGCCGCGAGGTGGCCGCGCCGGCCTTCCTCGAGGGCATGGAGGAGGCGGGGCGACTGGTAGTCGTAGTCGGGTTCGCGCAGCAGCGGCAACGGGGCGCGGAGGTCGACTTCAGGGACGAGCGAGAACGCGACGTCGATCAGGGCGAGCGCCTTGACGCGCGGCGCCAGCGGCTGGCCGGGCAAGGGGCGTCCGGCACCCGCCGGCGCCCAGGGAATGCAGACGTTGTCCGGCTTCAGGTCGAGGTGGACGAAGCCGAGCGCGTGAAGCGCGTCGAGCGCGACAATGCACTGGCGTGCCAGCGCCCACCAGTTCGCGCAATCGTCGAAGACGTTGCGCAGCGTCGTCTCGCCGCGGCGCAGCGGCACGAGCGTCGCCCATTGGTCGAGCGTTGCGCCGGCGTCGCGCGTCTGCAGGCGCGGCGCGCCGCTCTCGTCGGCCGGGAGCAGATCGAGCGCCTTCGCGACCGGCGCTCCCTGCAGGCGGCCGAGCCGGACGAGCACGCGGTACTCGCGTTCGGTCCACGGCCTGAAGTCGACGCTGTCGGTCTCGAGGAATCGCTTGGTATAGCGCCGCTCCTCGCCCGAGCGCGCCACTTCGCGAAACACCTCGACGTGCCGGCCGGTGGGGATCTGCAGTCGGCTTCGGCCGAAGACGCGTTCTACGTCCGCAGGGGTCATCGCCGTTTCTTTGAGGCCATCGCGGGGCCGCGCCCGGGTGGACGCCGCTGAAAAGCGCCCGAGGGACGCGTCGCGGCGAGCATACGACGTCGCCCCTGCCCCCACGGGGCGCTGCGGTTCAGCCGGGGGCGGGGACGGGTGAGCGAGCCGGTGCGGCGGCCAGGCCGAGCGCGACCAGGCTGTCGGCCAGCGCGGTCGTCAGCGGCGTCGGCGTCAATCCCGGGCAGCGCTTCGCGAGCCGGGTGCCGTCGAGCACGTGCGGCACGCGCCAGAGGTAGGACATCCGGGCCAGCTCGCGCCAGAGCGGCACGACCGCGCCGGCAACGCGAAGCAGCGGCCACGGCATGCTGGTGCGCCGCCAGCCGCGTGCCGGCGCGAGCCCGAGAGACGCCGCGGCGCGCTCGACGGCGGCGAGGAATTCGCTGCCGCTCAGCGAGTGCCCGGCGAAGGCGAAGCGCTCGAACGGCGCGAGGTCGTCGAGCGAAGCGACGGCGACGAACGCCCGTGCCAGGTCGGGCAGGTAGGCCCACGCGTGGCTCAACTCCGGATCGCCCGGATAGCCGATCGCGCCCTTCGCGATCGACTTGGCGACGACCGCGTCGAACCAGCTGCCGCTGCCGGCGCCGAAGAAATCGCCGGCGGTGATCACGGTCGAGCGCAGCCGACCGGCGGCGGCACGGCGCTCGAGCTCGGTTTCCATGGCGACGCGGATCCGTCCCTTGGCGGTGCTCGGCCGCTGCGGCGTCGTCTCGTCGAGCCGCTCGGGCATCGATTCGCCGTAGTTGTAGACGTTGCCCGGCAGCATGAAACGCGCGCCGAAGCGCTCGGCCAGGTCCATGGCGGCGTGCGCCGCCGGCAGCGCCTCTTCTTCCCAGCGGGTGTAGATCGGGTTGATGCCGTGCACGACGACGTCCGGCGTCGCTCGACCGCGCAATGCAACGCCGACCGCGTCGAGCGGGGCGCGAACGAGCTCCGCGGTCGAAGGCATGCCGGCGGCGGCGTCGCGACGGACGTGGGCGAGGACGCGCCAGCCGGCGGCGGCGAACGCCTGCGCGGCGGCGAGGCCGAAGCGGCCGTTGGCGCCGAGGACGAGGACGGTGCGGGAGCGTGGGGCAGATGGCGTCATGGAGATCTCCGGTCGAAGGGGGGTGGTCGATGGCGCAAGTCTGCTCGCTGCAAGACCTGTTTGCCATACCTTCACGTGCATGAAAGACATACACTTTTGCATGGCTGAGACTGCCGTCGCCGACTTCGACTGGGCCCTGGTGCGCAGCTTCCTCGCCGTCCTCGACGCCGGCAGCGTCAGCGCCGCGGCCAAGCGCAGCGGTGCCCGGCAGCCGACCCTCAGCCGGCACGTCGCCGAGCTCGAGACGCAGCTCGGTGCACCGCTGTTCGAGCGCACCGGCCGCGGCGTCGTGCCGACCGCCGCGGCGCTCGCCATCGTCGATGCCGCCCGGCGCATGGAAGACGCGGCGCTCGCCGTCGGCCTCGGCCTGGCGAGCGCGCGCTCGCTGGCGCGCGGCGTGGTTCGCATCACGACAAGCGAGGTCGCGGCGACCTGGCTGCTGCCGGAGGTGCTGGCGCGCCTGGTGCGCGAGCATCCGGAGATCGAGATCGAGCTGGTCGCGTCGAACGAGCTCACCAACCTGCTGCGTCGCGAAGCCGACATCGCGGTGCGCATGGTGCGGCCGATGCAGCAGTCGCTGATCGCGCGCAAGCTCGGCGAGATCGAGATCGTCGCTGCCGCACACAAGAGCTATCTCGCCAAGGCGCCGCCGCTGCGCGTTCCCGACGACCTCGCCGCGCATCGCCTGATCGGCTTCGACCGCGACGACTCGATCATCCGCGGCGCCGCGCGCATGGGGCTGGTGCTCTCGCGCGGCGACTTCGCGCTGCGCACCGACGACCAGGTCGCGTACGGTCGCCTCGTCGCCGAAGGCGCGGGCATCGGCTTTGTCGCCCGCTACAACCTGCGCCACTGGCCCGGCGTCGTCGCGGTGCTGCCGATGCTCGCGGTCGGCGCGTTGCCGTGCTGGCTCGCGGTCCATCGCGAGATCCGCTCGAATCCGAGGGTGCGCGCGGTCTACGACTTCCTGGCGCGCGAGATCGCGCCGGCGATCCGGGGCTGATGCGAGGTCGCGCTCCGGCGTACCGTCGCTGGCCTGCCGGCGAGTCCGGAACGCTAGGCGGCTCGCAACAGGGCGAGCTCGGGGCGCGCGATCGGGCGGACGCTCTCGTACGCGCGCGCCGCGCGCAGCACGAGCGCGTCGCCGAACATCGGCCCGACCAGCTGCAGGCCGATCGGCAGGCCGTCGTGGGTCAGGCCGCACGGGATCGTGCAGGCAGGTTGCTGGCTCAGGTTGAACGGATAGCTGAACGGCGTCCAAGCGAGCATCGCCTCGGGCGACATCGGCGAGTGGCCCGCGGGCCGCGCATCGAACGCCGGCACGGCGACGGCCGGCGTCGCGATCAGTTCCCAGCGCGTCATGAACTGGCGCAGGTGGGCGCCGAGCGCGCCGCGGCGCAGGTTGAGCTTGTGGACGTCGAGCGCGCCGAGCTTGGCGCCGAGCTCGGCCTCGGCGCGAAAGTCCGGGTCGGTGAGCGCCTGCTGGGCCGGCGTCAGGCCGCTCCAGATCGCGTGGGTGCCGGCGAACCACAGGCCGGTCGTGATCTCGAGCGGATCGTCGATGCCGGGGTCGACGGCGTCGACGTGCGCGCCGATCGCTTCGAGCTGCGCCACGGCGGCGGCGACGGCGGCGGCGACTTCGCCGTCGACCTTCGCGTAGCCGAGCGTCGGCGAGAAGGCGATGCGCAGGCCGCGGATGCCGTCGTCGAGGCCGATCGTGTAGTCGGCCGGGTCGTAGGGAAGCGAGGTCCAGTCGCGCGCGTCCGGGCGCTTCAGCACGTTCATCATCAGCGCCGCGTCGGCGACGCTCATCGCGTGCGGGCCCAGGTGGGCGACGCTTCCCATCGGCGAGAGCGGATGCGCCGGGACGCGGCCGAAGCTCGGCTTCAGGCCGAAGTTGCCGCAGAACGCGGCAGGGATGCGGACGCTGCCGGCGCCGTCGGTGCCGACCGACAGCGGTCCCATGCCGGAGGCGACGGCCGCCGCCGTGCCGCCCGACGACCCGCCCGGCGTCTTGGCCGGATTCCACGGGTTGCGCGTGATGCCCGTGAGCGGCGAGTTGGTCTCGCCCTTGCAGCCGAATTCGGGAGTCGCGGTCTTGCCGAGGATCACCGCGCCGGCTTCGCGCAGGCGCGCGGTCGCCGGCGCATCGACGTCCCACGGCCCCGCCGGATCGACGGTGCGCGAGCCGCGCAGCGTCGGCCAGCCGGCGGCGAGGATGAGGTCCTTCACCGACACCGGCACGCCGTCGAGCTCGCCGCACGGCGCGCCGCGCTGCCAGCGCGACTCGCTCGCGCGCGCGGCGGCGAGCGCGTCGTCGGGGGCGAGGTGGCAGAACGCGTTGAGGATCGGGTTGAAGCGCTCGATGCGGTCGAGCACGGCCCGCGTCGCCTCGACCGGCGACGCATCGCCCGAGCGGTAGAGCGCGAGCAGCGTCAGCGCGCTGCAGTCGGCGAGGTCGGTGGCACGGCTCATGGTTTCCTCCGGGCGGGTCGCAAGGTTCAGGCGGCGGCGCCGAGCAGCGCCGCGAACGCGGCGTCGGCCTGGCCGCCGTTGCCGCGCCGCACTTCTACCATCGGCATCGCCGCGTCTCCGGCCGGCACGAGGCGGGCGAGCAGCGCCCGGTCGGTGCTGGCGTCGACGACGAGGACGCCGCGACCGGCGCCGAGGCGCGCAGCGAGCTCCTTCAGCTCGAACTCGCAGCCGTGGCGTTCGGCCGAGAAGCCGCGCAGGTCCATCACGACGGCGTCGGCGCGCTCGATCAGCGCGACGACGGTCGCCTGCCAGGTGTCGTCGTGGCAGCAGAACTCGTTGATGCGAAAGCGTCCGTCGCGATCGGGCTCGACGTCCATGGTCGCGAGCCGGCGCGTCAGGTCTTCCTGCGACGTGACGAACGAGGCGTCGATGTTGCCGGCGGCGAAACGCAGCACGTCACCCGGGTCGACGGTGTCGGCGACGACGTCGGGCGCGCCGATCATCGTCACCGGCCCGAAGCGCTGCCAGCGCGAGGCGATGCGCTCGAACAGCGCCGCGGTGCGCCGGGTGTCGCCGAAGACGCGCAGCAGCAGCAGGGTGCGCGGCGGCGGCCGTGTCGCGCCGCGCTGCGCCCAGCGAAGCGCGTGGCCGAGCAGGAACGGAAACAGGAAGTAGGCGGCGACGCTCACGGGGAGGATGCGAAGCAAGGCGGCGTTGCCCGGATGCACGCTCACCATCGTCAGCGTGTGGCCGGCGACGACGACGAGCCACCAGCTGTGGGCGAGCAGCTGCGCATCGGAGAAGCGCTTGGCTTCGTAGGCGCGGGCGAGCGCCTTGAGGCGCCACCAGGCGAGCGCGCCGACCGGCAACGCGAGGACGACGATGCCGGCGTAGATGCCCGGCCCCGCGAGCACCCAGCCCGCGCTCCAGCCCGCGCCGAGGAGCCACGTCGTGACCTGGACGCCGAGCAGCGGCGCGGTCGCAAACACCAGCAAGCCTGCGAAGGCGAGCGGAGCGACGCCGCGAACGCGGCGCAGGCCGATGACCGCGCCGAGCAGCGCCGGCACCCACAGCTCACTGGCGGCGATCTGGAAGAAGGCGACGAAGTTGAGCACCTGGTCGAGGCTCGGTGCCTTGCCGTAGAACGGCCGCTGAACCATCGAGACGACGACGCACGCGGCCGCCAGGCCGCACAGCGTGAGGACGCCGAGCCGCACGGCGCGCCAGAACGGCGTCGCCGTGAGCGCCGCGTACATCGGCACGGTGACGCTGCTCGTCACCGCCGCGCTCAGGAACAGGTGCGCCGGCGTCATCGGCAGGTCGTCGAAGGCGAGGTATTGCGCACCGAGCAGAAGCGATGGAACGAAGACCGCGGCGAGCGTCGCGACGAAGATGCGTCGGCGCAGGCGCGCTTCCCACGCGAGCGCGCCCGCGACCGTGAAGTCTGGCGGTGGCCGCGTCGCCGGTCGCGGTGCCGGAACCGGCAACGGCGCGCCGAGGCGATGCTGCATGCCGGCGAGGACGGCACGCCGATAGCGCCAGAGGACGAGCGGCGCGACGATGAACGTCATCAGCATGACGTTCATGAAGTGGAACGAAAGCTCGCCGCCCAGCATGTGATCCACTCCGGCTGCCCGTGGCTACGATAGCGCGAAGCACGATGCCGACGAACTCGAAGTTCCCCCGCTGGAGCGAAGGCTGGCGCGTCCTCGCCTATTCGGCGGCGCTGGCGTTGGCGTTCATCGCATTGCAGCGGCTCGAGCTCGCGCTGTTCTCGGCGTTCGCCACCAAGGACGTTCTCGAGCGCATCGGCGGGACGCCGACCGACGGCGAGGAGCTGGCCGCCGAGGCGCGCGCGCTCGCGGCGCGCTCGAACGCCGCCGCGGTGCCGCTGCCGGCGGGCCATCGCCTGGCGACGTTTCGTCTCGGCTACGAGATCGGCTACGCGAGCGAGCTGGTCGGCTCCTTCGCCACGTCGGATGCGGCGGTGCGCGAGAAGGCGGCCGCGATCGGCGCGGCGCACGTCGCCGTCGCGCAGGCGCAGGCGCGGGCGCTCGGCCTCGGCGACGTCGCCGCGTTGCCGATGCGCAGCGCCGCGGACTTCTTCGCGCTGGCCGAGCGCGTCGAGAAGGACGAGAACGGACTCGGCGCGCGCATCGAGACGCGGCTCACGCCGGTGCATCGCCATCTCTACCTGCTCGGCGCGCACGTCGGCGGCGAGGCCGCCAGGGTCGAGGGCAGCGGTGGCAAGTTCGCGCTGCCCCCGGCCACGCTGATCCGTCGCCACGCGACGCTCGCCGGCGTCGCACCCGCGCTCTGGCAGCCGCTCGCCGCCGAGGCACGCGGCGAGACACCGGAGCACGTGCTGGCGCGCTATCGCAGCGCAGTGAACTCGCTCGCCGTCGCCCTCGTGGGCGGCGACGCGAACAACGCGTCTTCTCCCTCCGCCACCGCAGCAGACCCGCCACGATGAAGCCTTCCATTTCTTTCCTCCCGTCGCCCCGGCGGCGCGCCCTCGTCGGCGCCGGCGGCGTATCGCTCCTGCTCGGCGCGGCCGGCTGCGCGACGCCGCCCGCGGGCCCGGTCGTCGGCGCCGACAAGGTGCTCGCCCCGACCGGCCGCCTGCGCGCGTCGATCAACCTCGGCAATCCGGTCCTGGCACGCCGCGACGCGGCGACGGGTGCCGTCGCCGGTGTCTCGGTCGACCTCGCACGCGCGCTCGCCGACGAGATCGCGGTGCCGCTCGACCTCGTCGTTGTCGATCGCGCGGCGCTTTCAGTCGAGAACGTCAAGGGCGGCCAGGCCGACGTCGGCTTCTTCGCGATCGATCCGTTACGTGGCGACGGCATCCGCTTCACCGCGCCGTATGTCCTCATCGAAGGGGCCTACCTCGTCCGCGACGGCTCGCCGCTGAGGAACAACGACGAGGTCGATCGCGCCGGAACGCGCATCGTCGTCGCGCGCGGCAGCGCGTACGACCTGTACCTGAGCCGCGAGATCAAGTCGGCCGAGCTGGTGCGAACGACGACCTCGGGCGCCGTCGTCGATGCCTTCCTGGCGCAGAACGCCGACGTCGCCGCCGGCGTGAAGCAGCAGCTCGAGGCCGACGCCGCGCGCGTTCGCGGCGTTCGCCTGCTGCCGGGCCGCTTCATGGTCATCGAGCAGGCGATGGGCCTGCCGGCGACGCGCGGCGACGCCGGCGCGGCGGCGCTGGCGGCGTTCGTCGAGCGCGCCAAGACGAGCGGCTTCGTCGCCGCCGCGCTGGCGCGCCATCACATCGAGGGCGCGCTGGTCGCGCCGCCGGCGGCGCGAGGCTGACGCTGCGTCGGATATCCCTCGGCGCCCGCGCCGCGGGCGATGGCGAGAAAATCGAGACCGCTCTCTTCGCTCTCGTGCCGCTGCAAGACTTCCATCCCGCCGTCGCCCGCTGGTTCAGCCGGACGTTCGCCGCGCCGACCGCAGCGCAGGCCGCCGCCTGGCCGGCGATCCGCGCCGGCCGGCACACGCTCGTCGCCGCGCCGACCGGGTCGGGCAAGACGCTGACGGCGTTCCTCGCCGCGCTCGACCGGCTGGTGCGCGAAGGCCTCGGGCCCGGCGGCCTCGCCGACGCGACCACGGTCGTCTACGTCTCGCCGCTGAAGGCGCTCTCGAACGACATCCGCACCAACCTCGAGGCGCCGCTCGCCGGCATCCGCGCCGAGCTGCGCGCGCTCGGCCTCGCCGACGTGGAGATCCGGACCGCCGTTCGCACCGGCGACACGAGCGCCGGCGAAAGGCGCCAGAGCCTGAAGAAGCCGCCGCACATCCTGGTGACGACGCCCGAGTCGCTCTACGTCCTGCTCGGCTCGGTCTCGGGCCGGGCGATGCTCGCCCACGTGCGCACGGTGATCGTCGACGAGATCCACGCCGTCGCCGCGAGCAAGCGCGGCAGCCACCTCGCCCTCTCGCTCGAGCGCCTGCAGTCGATCGTCGCGAAGCCGCTGGTGCGAGTCGGCCTGTCGGCGACGCAGAAGCCGATCGACGAGGTCGCGCGCTTCCTGGTCGGCACCGGAGCGGTCGTCGACGGCCAGGCCGACTGCGAGATCGTCGACATCGGCTACGCGAAGGAGCGCGACCTCGCCCTCGAGCTGCCGCCGACGCCGCTTTCGGCGGTGATGTCGAACGACCAGTGGGAGCAGGTCTACGGCCGCGTCACCGAGCTCGTCCACCTGCACCGGACGACGCTCGTCTTCGTCAACACCCGGCGCATGGCCGAGCGCGCCGCGCGCCACATCGGCGACCGGCTCGGCAAGGAGGCGGTCGCCGCGCACCACGGCAGTCTCGCCAAGGAAGCGCGGCTCGACGCCGAGCAGCGCCTGAAGCGCGGCGAACTGAAGGTGCTGGTCGCGACCGCGTCGCTCGAGCTCGGCCTCGACATCGGCGACGTCGACCTCGTCTGCCAGCTCGGCTCGCCGCGCTCGATCGCGACCTTCCTGCAGCGCGCCGGCCGCTCCGGCCACGCGGTCGGCGGCGTGCCGAAGGCGCGGCTCTTTCCGCAGTCGCGCGACGAGCTGGTCGAGTGCGCAGCGCTGCTCGACGCGGTCCGACGCGGCGAGCTCGACGCCTTGCGCATCGTGCCGGCGCCGCTCGACGTGCTCGCCCAGCAGATCGTCGCCGAGACGGCGAGCCGCGAATGGAACGAGGACGATCTCTTCGCGCTCGTGCGCCGCGCCTGGCCGTATGCCCAGCTCGCGCGCCCCGACTTCGACGCCGTCGTTCGGATGCTCGCCGACGGCTTCACGACCCGCCACGGGCCGCGTGCGAGCTATGTCCACCGCGACGTCGTCCATCACGTCCTGCGCGAGAGAAAGGGCGCGCGTCTCGCCGCGCTCACTTCCGGCGGGACGATTCCCGAGAGCGGCGACTACGCCGTCGTCCTCGAGCCGCAGAGCACCAACATCGGCACGATCAACGAGGACTTCGCGGTCGAGAGCATTGCCGGCGACGTCTTCCAGCTCGGCAACGCGAGCTACCGCATCCTGCGCGTCGAGCCCGGCCGCGTCCGTGTCGAGGACGCGCACGGCGCGCCGCCGAGCATCCCGTTCTGGCTCGGCGAGGCGCCCGGGCGCAGCGACGAGCTGTCGCTGGCGGTCGCCCGGCTGCGCGCCGACGTAGGCGCGACGATCGCCGCCGAAGGACGCGATGCGGCGATCGCCGCGCTGCGCGCTGGCATCGGCCTCGACGACGAGGCGGCGCGCCAGATCGTCGACCACCTCGCCCGCTCGCTCGCCGTCCTCGGCGCGCTGCCGACGCACGAGCGGATCGTCATCGAGCGCTTCTTCGACGCGTCGGGCGGCATGCAGCTCGTCGTCCATTCGCCGTTCGGCAGCCGCCTTAACCGCGCCTGGGGCCTGGCGCTGAGAAAGCGCTTCTGCCGCCGCTTCAACTTCGAGATCCAGGCGGCGGCGACCGAGGACGCGATCGTCCTCTCGCTCTCGACCAGCCACAGCTTCGCGCTCGACGAGGTCGCGCGCTACCTGCATTCGGCGACCGCTCTCGATGTGCTCGTTCAGGCCCTTCTCGACGCGCCGCTGTTCGCCGTGCGCTGGCGCTGGAACGCGACGACCGCGTTGGCGTTGCCGCGTTTCAGCGGCGGCAAGAAGGTCGCGCCGCAGTTGCAGCGGATGAAGTCGGAAGACCTGCTCGCCGCGGTCTTCCCCGAACAGGTCGCGTGCGCCGAGAACCTCGCCGGCGACCGGGAGGTGCCCGAGCATCCCCTGGTCGCGCAGACGATGCGCGACTGCCTCGACGAGGCGATGGACGCGGCCGGCTGGCTCGCGCTGCTGCGCCGGATCGAGTCGGGCGCGGTCGCGGTGGTCGCGCGCGACCTGCCGGCGCCGTCGCCGCTCGCCGCCGAGGCGCTGAGCGCGCGGCCGTACGCGTTCCTCGACGACGCGCCGATCGAGGAACGCAGGACGCAGGCCGTGCAGAACCGCCGCTACGCCGACCCGGAGAGCGCGGACGAGCTCGGCCAGCTCGACGCCGACGCGATCGCGAGCGTTCGCGACGAAGCCTGGCCGCAGGCGCGCAACGCCGACGAGATGCACGAGGCGCTGGTCTCGCTCGGCGTCGTCGCCGACGCCGAGGCAGCCGCGAACGCCGGCTGGTCGACGTGGCTCGACGAGCTCGCGGCGTCGGGTCGCGCGACCCGGCTCGCGGTTGTCGGCTCGACCGGCGCCGGTCGCCTCGACCTGTGGGTCGCCGCCGAGCGATTGGCGGCCGTTCGCGGCGTCTATCCCGATGCGCTCCTGCAGCCCGTTATCGAAGCGCCGCCGGAATGCGCCGAGGGCTTCGCGACGCGCGACGAGGCGTTGCGCGAGTTGCTGCGAGCGCGTCTCGGCGGCCTCGGTCCGGCGACGGTCGACGCGCTCGCTGTGCCGCTCGGGCTGGCGCGCAGCGAGGTCGAGCTCGCCCTGCTCGCGCTGCAGGGCGAAGGCTACGTGCTGCAGGGCCGCTTCACGCCATCACGCACCGCCGATGCCGGCATCGAGTGGTGCGAGCGCCACCTGCTCGCGCGCATCCATCGCTACACGCTGAAGCGCCTGCGCCGCGAGATCGAGCCGGTCGAGCCGCGCGACTTCGTTCGCTTCCTGTTCGACTGGCAGCGCGTCGGCGCGAGCAGCCGGGTCAGCGGTCCCGACGCGCTCGCCGGGGTGCTCGGCCAGCTCGAAGGCTTCGAGGCGCCGGCCGCGGTGTGGGAAGCGGAGATCCTGCCGGCGCGCGTGCAGGACTACGCGAGCCCGTGGCTCGACGACCTGTGCACGGCCGGGCGAACGCTGTGGACGCGCCTGCGCCCGCTCGCGAGCGAGGGCCGTGCCGCGGGCGCGTCGCTGCGTTCGACGCCGGTGCTGCTGCTGCCGCGTCGCGCCGCGACCCTGTGGACGCGGCTGGCGCCGAGTCGCGCCGATGAGGCCGATCTCGGCTCGCGCGCGCGCCTCGTCGCCGATCACCTCGCCGCGCACGGCGCGTCGTTCTTCGACGAGATCGCCGACGCCGTCCGCCTGCTGCCGGCCGAGCTCGAGGACGCGCTCGCCGAGCTCGTCGTTCGCGGCCGCGTCAACTGCGACAGCTTCGCCGGCCTGCGCGCGCTGCTCGTTCCGGCGGCGAAGCGCTCGTCGGCGCACTCGCGCCGGCGCCGCGGCTTCACGACGACGGGCATCGCCGACGCCGGCCGCTGGTCGCTGATCCGGTCGCCTGCGGGCATGGCCGACAACGCGAAGGGCGAGAAGGCCGCCGCGGCGCCGAGCCGCATCGATGTCGATGCGCTCGAGCACGTCGCCCGAATCCTGCTGCGCCGCTACGGCGTCGTCTGCTGGCGCCTGCTCGAGCGCGAGGCGGCGTGGCTGCCGCCGTGGCGCGACCTCGTCCGCGTCTACCGCCGCCTCGAGGCGCGCGGCGAGATCCGCGGCGGCCGCTTCATCGCCGGCCTGACCGGCGAGCAGTTCGCGCTGCCGGAAGCGATCGCCTCGATGCGCGACCTTCGGCGCCGGCCCGCCGACGAGGCGCTCGTCTGCCTCGCCGCGAGCGACCCGGCGAACCTGCTCGGCACCGTCGTCCCCGGGCCGAAGGTCGCGCGGATCGCCGGCGCGCGCGTCGTCTGGCGCGACGGCGTGCCGCTGGCGACGAGCGTCGGCGGCGACACGGAGATGCTGGCGCCGGTCCGCGGCGACGAGCTGCGGGCCGTCGCCGACGCCTTGCGCCACGGCCCCGTCTGGCGCCTGCCCGCGCACACGACCGCTGCCATCTGATTCGAGGCCGGACGAGAAATCGGCCACGGATTCGCCGTGTCTTTCTGACGTCGGCCGATCGCGCCGCTGCCTCGCGAACGAGCCGGCACCTCAGAATCGCCGGCCACAAACACCACACCTGGGAGAGGGTCGATGTCAATTCGTCGCTGGTCGGGCGCGGCGCTGCTCGCGCTGTTCGCCATCGTGATCTCGGGGTGCGCCGTCAATCGATCGACGGCGAACGTCGAGCCGGGGTCGAACCTCGCTGCCGTCAAGACGATCCACGTCGTTCGCGCTCCCGACGATGGTCGCAAGGTCAACGACCTCATCGCCGAGCGGCTGACCCAGATGGGCTACGCCGCCTCGACCGGCGAGAGCAAGCGCGCCGATGTCGATGCCAACATGACCTACGTCGATCGCTGGATGTGGGACCTCACGATGTACATGATCGAACTGACGCTGATCCTGCGCGATCCGGCGACCGACTTTCCGCTCGCCCGCGGCAACTCGTTCCACACCTCGTTGACGCGCCTGTCGCCGAAGGAGATGGTCCAGGAAGTCACTGCCAACATGTTCAAGGACGTCAAGAAATGAGCGCGTTTCGCACTCGCCTCGCCGGCCTCGCCCTGATCGCTGGCGTCCTGGCCCTCGCCGGCTGCGCCGCGCCCGCCGACAAGCAGGCGATGACGGTCGGCAAGGCCGTCGTCGTCGCCAAGAAGCATCCCTACGCGGTCGGCGTCTCCGTCCGCGGCGGCAGCGAAACGACGACGACGACGAGCTCGAACATCGCCGACGCCGATCTGAAGGCCGCGATCGAGGGCTCGATCCGCGAGACGCAGGTCTTTCGCGAAGTCGTTCAGGGCCGCAACGGCCAGTACGAGCTCGCCGTCAACGTCATCCAGCTCTCCAAGCCGAGCTTCGGCTTCAGCTTCACTGTCGACATGGAAGCGGGCTGGACCGTGACGCGGGTGAGCGACAACCAGGTCGTCTTCCGCAAGGCGATCGCTTCGACCTACACCGCGTCGTCGAGCGACGCGTTCGTCGGTGCGACCCGCCTGCGCCTGGCCGTCGAAGGCGCGGCCAAGGCGAACATCTCGCAGGGGCTGGCGGCGATCGGCGCCATCGACCTGTAGGGATCAACGGGATCAGCGCGATCCGCGCAGGCGCGGATCGAAGCGATCGCGCAGGCCGTCGCCGAGGAGGTTGAGGCCGAGCACCGTCAGCGCGATCGCGATGCCCGGATAGACCGCGAGCTGCGGCGCCTGGAACAGCTGTTGCTGCGCCTCGTTGAGCATTCGCCCCCACGACGGTGTCGGCGGCTGCGTGCCGAGGCCGAGGTAGCTGAGCGCGGCCTCGGCGAGGATCGCGAGCGCAAACTGGATCGTCGCCTGGACGATCAGGATCGCGGCGATGTTCGGCAGCACGTGCTCGATCGTGATGCGCCACTCGCCCTTGCCGAGCGCGCGCGCCGCGGTGACGAACTCGCGCGAGCGGACGACGAGCGCGCTCGCCCGCGTGATGCGCGCGAACACCGGGATGTTGAAGATGCCGATCGCGACGATCGAAGTCACCAGCCCCGGCCCGTAGATCGCCGTCAGCATGATGGCCGAGAGCAGCGCCGGAAAGGCGAAGGTGAAGTCGGCCAGGCGCATCACGACCTCCTCGACCCAGCCGCGCTTGACCGCGGCGAGCAGGCCGAGGACGACGCCGAACAAGATGCCGATGCCGACCGCGATCAGGCCGACCGCGATCGAGACGCGGCTGCCGACGATCAGCAGCGAGACGATGTCGCGGCCGAGGCTGTCGGTGCCGAGCCAGTGCGACGCGCTCGGCCCCTGCAGCTTGTGCGGGATGTCGAGCTCGGTGGGCGGGTGCGGGGTCCACACGTACGAGAGCAGCGCCAGGCCGACGACCACCGTCACCAGCAGCGCGCCGACGCGCAGGCTGGCGTGGCGCCAGCCGGGCCGGCGCGCGAGCGGCGCCGCGACCGCGCCGCCCCGGCCCGCCTCGGCGTCGCTCATGTCGTCCGCGCCCGCGCGCGCAGGCGCGGGTCGATGACGACGTAGAGGACGTCGACGACGAAGTTGATGACGACGACCGTCGCCGCGAGCAGCATGACGACGTTCCTGACGACGAGCAGGTCGCGGTTGGCGATCGCCTGGAAGACGAGGCGGCCGAGGCCGGGCAGCGAGAACACCTGCTCGATCACGACCGTGCCGGTGAGCAGGTTGGCGAACTGCAGGCCCATCACGGTGAGCACCGGCACCATCGCGTTGCGGAGCACGTGGCCCCAGAGGACGCCGCGCGGCGACTGGCCCTTGGCGCGCGCGGTGCGGACGAAATCCTCGCGCAGGACGTCGAGCACCGCCGAGCGGACGATGCGCGCCAGGATCGCCGCCTGCACGACCGCGAGCGCAACCGCCGGCAGGACGAGCGCGCGCAGCCCAGGCCCGACGCCGCCGCCGTCGGCGACGCTCCAGCCCGGAAAGCCGCCGGCCGAGAACCAGCGCAGCTTCACCGCGAACAGCCAGATCAGGAGGATCGCGAACCAGAAGTTGGGCAGGGCGATGCCGATCTGGCTGACGCTCATCACGCCGACATCGCCGGCGCGGCCGTGGCGCGCCGCGGCGAACAGGCCGAGCGAGAACGCGAGCAGCGTCGTCAGGCCCATCGCCATCAGCGCCAGCGGCACGGTGACGACGAGGCGCTCGCCGACGAGCTGCGCGATCGGCGTGTCGTAGGCGATGCTGGTGCCGAGCTCGCCGGTCGCGAGGCCCTTCATCCAGTCGCCGTAGCGCACCAGCGCCGGCCGGTCGAGGCCGAGCTTGGCCGAGAGCGCCGCGACCGACTCCGGCGTCGCGCTCTCGCCGAGCATCACCTCGGCGGCGTTGCCGGGCAGGACGTCGAGGACGGTGAAAACGACCACCGATGCCGCCAGCAAGGTCAGCAGCAGGCTCGCGAAGCGCTTGAAGAGAAAGAAGCTGATGGCGGTGGCTCGGCGCGCGCAAGGCGAGGTTCTTATGATGGCGCAAAGCCGCAGCCGCGGCCCAGGAGCGCATGCCATGACTGCCTCGACCTTCCCGATCCGCTTCCCCACCGATCGCCTGCTCGTCGGCGGCGAATGGCGCGCCGCCGCGGCGGGCGCGACAATTGCGCTCGAGGACCCTTCGGACGGCAGCGAGCTCGCACGCATCGGCCGCGGGGGGGCCGCTGATATCGATGCCGCGGTCGGCGCGGCGCGCGCTGCGCTCGACGATGGCGCTGCGGGCGGCTGGGGGCGCCTCAGCGCCGTCGAGCGCGGCCGCATCCTCGCCGCGATCGGCAGGAAAGTACTCGACAACGTCGAGCTGCTCGCCGAGCTCGAGGCCCACGACGTCGGCAAGCCGCTCAAGCAGGCGCGCGCCGACGCGGTTGCGCTGGCGCGCTATTGCGAGTTCTACGCCGGCGCCTGCGACAAGGTGCACGGCCAGACGCTGCCGTTCGCGAACGGCTACACCGCCCTCACGCTGCGCGAGCCGCACGGCGTCACCGGCCACATCGTGCCGTGGAACTACCCGATGCAGATCGTCGGCCGCAGCGTCGGCGCGGCCCTGGCGATGGGCAACGCCTGCGTCCTCAAGCCGGCCGAGGAAGCGTGCCTGACGGTGCTGGCGTTCGCGCGCATCTGCGCCGAGGCCGGGTTGCCTGCGGGTGCGCTCAACGTCGTCACCGGCCTCGGCGAGGAGGCCGGCGCGGCGCTCGCGGCGCATCCCGGCGTCGACCATCTCTCGTTCACCGGGTCGGTCGCGACCGGCGCGCTGGTGCAGATCGCCGCCGCGAGGAACGCCGTGCCGGTGACGCTCGAGCTCGGCGGCAAGAGCCCGCAGATCGTCTTCGCCGATGCCGACCTCGAGGCGGCGTTGCCGTTCCTGGTCAACGCCGGCATCCAGAACGCCGGCCAGACCTGCTCGGCGGCGTCGCGCATCCTGGTCGAGCGGCCGGTGTGGGAGCGCGTGCGGGCGATGATGGCCGAGCGCTATCGGGCGTTGCGCGCCGGCCCGGCGGCGCGAGACCTCGACCTCGGCCCGGTGATCTCGGGCCGGCAGAAGGACGGCATCGACCACTTTCTCGCGCTCGCCCGCGACAGCGGCCTCGCCCTCGCCGGCGAAGGCGAGATCGTCGCCGATGCGCCCCGGCGCGGCCACTACGTGCGGGCGACGCTCGTCGACGACGTTCCGCCCGAGCACGCGCTGGCGCAGGAGGAGATCTTCGGGCCCGTGCAGGTGCTGATCGCGTTCGACGGCGAGGCCGAAGCGATCCGAATCGCCAACGGAACCAAGTACGGGCTGGTCGCCGGCGTCTGGACCCGCGACGGCAGCCGTGCCCTGCGCATGGCGCGCGCCCTCAAGTGCGGCCAGGTGTTCGTCAACAACTACGGTGCCGCCGGCGGCATCGAGCTGCCGTTCGGCGGCGTCAAGCACTCGGGCCACGGCCGCGAGAAGGGCTTCGAGGCGCTGTACGGCTTCTCGACGCTGAAGACGATCGCCATCCAGCACGGCTGACGCCGCCGCTCCGACACCTTCACGACCAGGAGCGCGCCATGCGACTCGCAGGAAAGATCGCCATCGTCACCGGTGCGGCCTCGGGATTCGGCGAGGGCATCGCGAGGAAGTTCGTCGCCGAGGGCGCGCGCGTGGTCGTCGCCGACCGCGACGGCGACGGCGCGCGCCGGGTCGCCGACGCGCTCGGCGCGCACGCCGAAAGCGTCCGCGCCGACGTGACGCGGGCCGCCGACGTCGAGGCGATGGTCAGGACCGCGATCGAGCGCTTCGACGGCCTCGACATCCTCGTCAACAACGCCGGCATGGGCCACCTGCCGCAGCCGCTCGAGTCGCTCGACGAGGCCGACTTCGACCGCATCCTCGCCGTCAACGTGAAGGCGATCTACCTCGCCGCGAAGGAGGTCGTGCCGCGCTTCAAGGCGCAAAAGCGCGGCGTCATCCTCAACATCGCGAGCACCGCGGGAGTGAGCCCGCGGCCGCGCCTCACCTGGTACAACGCGAGCAAGGGCTGGGTCATCACGGCGACGCGCTCGATGGCGGTCGAGCTCGCGCCGTTCGGCATCCGCGTCTGCGCTCTCAACCCGGTCGCGGGCGAGACGCCGATGCTGAAGACCTTCATGGGCGAGGACACGCCCGAGGTCCGCGCCAAGTTCCTGGCGACGATTCCGATCGGCCGCTTCTCGACGCCGGAGGACCTGGGCAACGCCGCCTGCTTCCTGTGCAGCGACGAGGCTTCGATGATCACCGGCGTGGCGATGGAAGTCGACGGCGGGCGCTGCATCTAGGGTCGAAAACCGGATCGTTGCCGGCCGGCGGCCCGGGCGGTTTGCTCGGACCGCCCGCTGGCACCGGTCTTGCAGCGCAGCATGCCCCGGAAGCCCGGGCGGACCCGAATAGGCGTTTGCCGGACGGCGAATAGCATCGCCGCAAACCCCTGCACCCGCGCCGGGGCCGACTCCAGGAGATCGAGATGGAAGAAGCTGATCTGCGTGCCTTGATCGAAGACGTCCGCACCGAAAAGCTGCCGCGGCGCAGCTTCATCGAGCGGCTGGTCGGCCTCGGCCTGACCGCGCCGATGGCGTCGATGCTGCTGATGCACGCCGGCGTCGCGCAATCGCAGCCCGCGCCGGCCTACAAGCCGACCAAGCGCGGCGGCGGAGGTGCCCTGAAGGTGCTGTGGTGGCAAGGCGCGACGCTGCTGCAGCCGCACTTCGCCAACGGCACCAAGGACCAGGAAGGGTCGCGCATCTTCTACGAGCCGCTCGCCGTCTGGGACAACGACGGCAATCTCGTGCCGATCCTCGCCGCCGAGATCCCGTCGATCGCCAACGGCGGCGTCCTCGAGGGCGGCAAGGTCGTCCGCTGGCGCCTCAAGAAAGGCGTCACCTGGCACGACGGCAAGCCGTTCACGGCCGACGACGTCGTCTTCACCTGGGAGTACGCGCGCGACCCCGCGACGGCCGCGGTGACGAGCGGTGTCTACAAGGACCTGACCGTCACCAAGGTGGACGACTTGACGGTCCTGGTCTCGTTCAAGAAGCCGACCCCGTTCTGGGCCACCGCCTTCGTCGCCGCCGAAGGGATGATCATCCCGAAGCACCTGTTCGGCCCGTACTCCGGTGCCAAGTCGCGCGACGCGCCGAACAACCTCAAGCCGATCGGCACCGGCCCGTACACGTTCGTTGACTTCAAGCCGGGCGACATCGTCCTCGGCGCGATCAACAAGAACTACCACATGCCCAACCGCCCCTTCTTCGACACGATCGAGATGAAGGGTGGCGGCGACGCGACCTCGGCGGCACGTGCCGTGCTGCAGACCGGCGAGTACGACTACGCCTGGAACCTGCAGGTCGAAGACGAGGTCCTCAAGCGCATGGAGGCCGGCGGCAAGGGCAAGGCGCACATCGTCCCCGGCGGCGACATCGAGTTCATCCAGGTCAACATCACCGACCCCTGGAACGAGGTCGACGGCGAGCGCGGCAGCGTCAAGAGCAAGCACTTCGCGTTCAGCGACCCGAAGGTGCGCGAGGCGATGGCGCTGCTCTGCGACAAGAAGAGCATGCAGGAGTTCATCTACGGCCGCACGGGCTTCGCCACCGGCAACTTCATGAACAACCCGCCGCGCTTCACCTCGAAGAACACCAAGTGGGAGTTCAACGTCGACAAGGCGAACGCGATCCTCGACGCCGCAGGCTGGAAGCGGGGTGCCGACGGCATCCGCGAGAAGGGCGGCAAGAAGATGAAATTCGTCTACCAGACCTCCATCAACGGCACGCGCCAGAAAGAGCAGGCGATCGTCAAGCAGGCGGCGCAGAAGGCCGGCATCGACCTCGAGCTGAAGTCGGTGACGGCGTCGGTGTTCTTCTCGTCCGACGTCGCCAACCCCGACACCTACGGGAAGTTCTGGGCCGACATGCAGATGTACACGACGACCATGACCGCGCCCGACGCCGAGCGGTTCATGGATCAATTCAAGTCGGACGAGGTCTCGCAGAAGGCCAACAAATGGCAGGGGCGCAACATCTGCCGCTGGATGAACCCCGAGTACGACAAGCTCAACGCGGAGGCGTCGGCCGAGCTCGACCCGGTGAAGCGCGCCACCATGTACATCAAGATGAACGACATGGTCGTCAACGACTTCATCGTCATCCCGCTGATCAGCCGGCCGCGCGTGCGCGGCGGCAACCTGAAGCTGGTGACGACGCTGTCGGGCTGGGACCTCGACTTCTCGGCGCTGCAGAACTGGTACCGCGAATCGTCACCGGGTTGATGCCGAGGGGCGCGGCGCAGGCCCGAGCCGCACCGCGCCGCCGACTCGGGTCGTAGCGAAGACGGGACGCCGATGCAAGAAGAAGTCCTGCGGAAGCTGGTCGACGATGTCCGGGCCGGCCGCACGGACCGGCGCGCTTTCGTCGCTCGCCTGGCCGGCCTCGGCATTTCCGCGCCCTTTGCTTCGCTGCTCCTGGCATCGGCGGGAGTCGCGCAGGCGCAGCCTGCCGGGTACAAGCCGACCCGGCGCGGCGGCGGCGGAGCGCTGAAGCTCCTCTTCTGGCAAGGGCCGACCCTGCTGAACCCGCACTTCGGGATCGGCGCGAAGGATCAGGAAGGGGCGGCGCTCTTCTACCAGTCGCTCGCGCGCTACGACCCCGACGGCAACCTCGTGCCCGTGCTCGCCGCCGAGATCCCGAGCCGTGCCAACGGCGGCATCGCTGCCGACGGCCGCTCGACGGTGTGGAAGCTCAAGAAGGGCGTGCGCTGGCACGACGGCCGCCCGTTCACGGCCGACGATGTCGCCTTCAACTTCGCGTACGCGACCGACCCGACGACGGCGGCGACGACTCTCGCGCAGTACGAGGGGATTGCCGCGGCGACCCGGATCGACGCCGACACCGTTCGCTTCGAGTTCCAGAAGCCGACGCCGCTCTGGCACCGCAGCGCGACGGTCGCGCTGGTTCCCAAGCACCTGTTCGAGGCCTTCGGCGGCGCGCGCTCGCGCGATGCGCCCGCCAACCTGCGCCCGGTCGGCACCGGGCCGTACCGATTCGTCGAGTTCAAGCCGGGCGACCTGGTGCGCGGCGAGATCAACCGCGACTACCACGCGCCCAATCGGCCGCACTTCGACAGCGTCGAGCTGAAGGGCGGCGGCGACGCGACCTCGGCGGCACGCGCCGTCCTGCAAACCGGCGAGTACGACTTCGCCTGGAACCTGCAGGTCGAAGACGAGGTGCTGACGCGCATGGAAGCGAGCCGCAAGGGCCGCGTCGTCGCCTGTCCGAGCGGCGACGTCGAGGTGATCCAGATCAACCACGCCGACCCGCAGCTCGAGGTCGACGGTGAACGATCGAGCCCGAAGTCGCGCCACCCCATCCTCAGCGACGGCGCGGTTCGCGAAGCGCTGACGCTGCTGCTCGACCGCAACAGCATCCAGCGCTTCGTCTACGGTCGCGCCGGCGTCGCGACGCCGAACTTCCTCAACAACCCGACGCGCCTCAACAGCCCGAACGTCAAGGACGAGTTCAGCATCGAGCGCGCCAACGCCGTCCTCGATGGCGCCGGGTGGAAGCGCGGCGGCGATGGCGTCCGCGCGAAGGATGGCAAGAAGCTCAAGCTGCTGTTCCAGACCTCGATCAACTCGGTGCGCCAGAAGGTGCAGAACATCTACAAGCAGGCGTGCGCGAAGGCCGGGATCGAGCTCGAGCTGAAAGGAGTGACGGCGGCGGTGTTCTTCTCGTCCGACATCGCCAACCCCGACACCTACGGGAAGTTCCTCGCCGACCTGCAGATGTACGCCGTCGCGGGCCGGCCGCCCGACCCGAGCGTGTTCATGCAGTGGTTCGTGTCGTGGCAGGCCACCGGCAAGGCGAACAAGTGGCAGGGCGTCAACCGCGGCCGCTGGCGCAACGACGAATACGATCGCCTGTTCAGGACGTCCGAGGCCGAGCTCGATCCGGTCAAGCGAACGGTGCTCCTGATCGCGATGAACGACCTCATCTGCCGCGAGCACGCGGTCATCCCGGTCGTCTACCGGCCGTCGATGTACGGCCTCGCGCGCCAGCTGGTCGCACCGCTCTCGGGCTGGGACACGGCGCTGAGCAGCGTCGCCGAGTGGTACGCGGAAGCCTGAGCGACGAGATCGAACCGTGGGCCACTACCTCGTCCGCCGTCTCTTGATCGCCTTGCCGAGCCTGGTCGGCATCAGCGTCGTGCTGTTCACCGTGCTGGCGCTGGCGCCGGGCGATCCGTTCGCGGACATGGTCCAGAACCCGAACGTGCCGCCCGAGGTGGTCATGAACCTGCGCGCCAAGTTCGGCCTGGACGACCCGGTCTGGCAGCGCTATTTCCGCTGGGCGTGGGCGATGCTGAACGGCAACTGGGGGTTCTCCTTCATCAGCCGGATCGACGTCGACAAGCTGATCCTCGGCCGCCTGCCGGTGACGCTCGTGGTGATCGGCGCCTCGCAGGTGCTGGCCCTCCTGATCGCGCTGCCGGTCGGAGTGATCTCGGCGGCGCGCCCTTATTCGTGGTTCGACCGGATCGCCAGCACATTCGCGCTGATCGGCTTCTCGCTGCCGACGTTCTTCACCGGGTTGCTGCTGATCCTGCTCTTCTCGATCAAGCTCGACTGGCTGCCATTCGTGTTCCGCGCTGACATCAGCGCCACCGGCTGGGAGTGGTGGCGCCAAAACATCCTGCAGGCGATCATGCCGGTGACGGTTCTGGGCCTGCTGCAGGGCGCGAGCTGGACGCGCTACGTTCGCTCGGCGATGCTCGACGTGATCCGCCTCGACTACGTCACCACCGCGCGCAGCAAGGGCTTGCGCGAGTACGCGATCATCATGAAGCACGTCGTCAGGAACGCCCTGATCCCGGTCGTGACACTGGTGGCGCTGACCATGCCCCAGGTGTTCGGCGGAGCGATCGTGACCGAGCAGATCTTCCGGGTCCCGGGCATCGGCTCGCTCCTGATCGACGCGATCCTGCGCAACGACACGCCGGTCGTGATGGCGGTGACCTTCGTGCTGTCGTGCCTCGTCATTCTCTTCAACCTCCTCGCCGACCTGCTCTATGGCTGGCTCGATCCCCGCATCACCTATCGCTGAGAACGCCGCCGCCGACCCGGCCGGAATGGGCGTGCTCGTCGCCGATTCGCCGGTCGCCGCCTCGGCCGCGCCTCGACGCCTGCGCAACGTCTCGCCGGCGGCCGAGGCGTGGCGCCGCTTTCGCCGGCACCGGCTCGCCGTCATCGGCCTGGTCGTCCTCACCGTGATGGTGCTCATGGTCGTGTTCGGGCCGCTGATCTGGAAGGTCGCGATCAACGACATCGACTTCACGTCGCGCCTGCACACGCCGACGCCGACCCACCCGTTCGGCACCGACGACCTCGGCCAGGACATCTTCGCGCGCATGCTCTACGGCGGCCGCATCTCGCTCGCCGTCGGCCTGGCGGCGATGCTGATGGCGCTCCTCGTCGGCGTGACGATCGGCGCGATCGCCGGCATCTCGCGCGGCGCCGTCGACGCGACGCTGATGTGGGTGACCGACCTGTTCCTGTCGCTGCCGCAGCTGCCGTTGCTGCTGATCCTGATCTACCTGTTCCGCGACGCGCTGAAGGCGGCATTCGGTCCCGAGGTCGGCGTCTTCATCCTGATCGTGCTGGTGATCGGGGGTTTCCGCTGGATGCCGGTGGCGCGGCTGGTGCGGGCGCAGTTCTTCTCGCTGCGCGAAAAGGAGTTCGTCGAGGCGGCACGCGCGCTCGGCGCGTCGGTGCCGCGCCAGGTCATTCGCCACATCCTGCCCAACTCGCTCGGGCCGGTGATCGTCGCCGGCACGATCGACGTTGCCGCGGCGATCACCGCCGAGTCGACGCTCTCGTTCCTCGGCCTGGGCTTTCCGCCCGACATCCCGACCTGGGGCCGAATCCTGTACGACGCCAAGGAGTACCTCGACATCGCGCCGCACTGGGCCCTCTTTCCCGGCACCGCCATCTTCCTCGCGGTGATGTGCATCAACTTCGTCGGCGACGGCCTGCGCGACGCGCTCGATCCGCGCCGCGTGCTCTGATGACGGCGCAGATCAGGCCGCCGATGCTGGTCAAGTCGCCGTCGCGGTCGGGCGAGCCGCACAGAGTCGCCGGCGACATGCCGCTGCTGCAGATCAAGGGCCTGAAGACGCACTTCAAGACCGACGACGGCTGGTTGCACGCAGTCGACGGCGTCGACCTGACGATCGACCGCGGCGAGACCGTCTGCGTCGTCGGCGAGTCGGGCTGCGGCAAGACCGTGACCGCGATGACGGTGCTGAAGCTGCTGCCGATGCCGCCCGGCAAGATCGTCGCCGGCGAAGTCCTGTGGCGCGGGCGCGATCTCGTCAGCGCGAGCAACGACGAGATGCGCCGCATCCGCGCCAAGGAGATCGCGATCATCTTCCAGGAGCCGATGACCTCGCTCAACCCGGTGTACAGCATCGGCGAGCAGATCGCCGAGAGCCTGCGCCTGCACGACGGGCTGAGCCGCAAGGCGGCTATGGAGCGCGCGGTCGAGATGCTCGCGC
>Ga0207675_100000487_pt1 | contig 38531 bp, 37 predicted proteins | sample KBSSwiS42_FD_184305 | JGI IMG/M metagenome (GOLD analysis project Ga0207675, IMG submission 184305) | Switchgrass rhizosphere microbial communities from Kellogg Biological Station, Michigan, USA - KBS Switchgrass S4-2 (SPAdes) (version 2) | ecosystem: Host-associated > Plants > Roots >...
GCTGGGCACGTGACGCCGGTCACGAGGACGTCAGCTACGGCTACCGGATGGGTGCCCGCAAGATCGCCGAGATGCTGCGCTGGTGCGAGGAGACCGGCATCGAGATGGCCACCGTCTACCTGCTGTCCACCGAGAACCTGCAGCGCGACCGGGGCGAGTTGGCGTCGCTCATCGAGATCATCACCGACGTGACCGAGGAGATCTGCGCACCCGCCAATCAGTGGAGCGTGCGCACGGTCGGCGACCTCGAGCTGATCGGGGAGGAGCCGGCGCGCAGGCTGCGCGAGGCCGTCGAGTCGACCAACGGCAACGGCAGCGGCTTTCACGTCAACCTCGCGGTCGGCTATGGCGGGCGCCAGGAGATCGTCGACGCGGTGCGGGCGCTGCTCGGCAAGGAACTGGCCAACGGCGCCACCGGCGATCAGCTGATCGAGGCCATCACCGTTGACGCGATCTCGGAGAACCTCTACACCTCGGGACAACCCGACCCCGATCTGGTGATCCGCACGTCGGGGGAGCAGCGGTTGTCGGGCTTCCTGCTGTGGCAGAGCGCCTATTCGGAGATGTGGTTCACGGAGGCTTACTGGCCGGAGTTCCGGCGGGTCGACTTCCTGCGGGCGCTGCGCGATTACACCGCGCGTCACCGCCGCTACGGCATGTAGTGCCACACTTGAACCATGGCTGCGCTGTCAGCGGTGGTGTTCACGCTGAGCTGGTGGTTGGGCCTCTATCTGCTGGCCCGTGACCCACGCAAACCCGTGCTGGTGCTCGCCGCGATCGGGCTGACCAGTTTCGCGTCGGTGGTCGCGCTCGATGCGGTTCGGGTGGTCAGCGGCTCATACATCCTCAGCAGCGTCGAGGTCTACCTTGTGACCGTGCCCGGCATCGCGTGGTTCGCAGTGCTGCTCGAGATGTCACGGCCGAGCGACACCTGGCGCAGCCGGGCAGGCGAGATCGCACTGGTGGCTGCCGTCGCGGCGGTCGCGTTGTTCGGCGCAGCGATGGCGGGCAACGTCGACGGCCCGCTGCGGATGGGCCACTGGGTGATGTTCGCGGCGATCTCGCTGTCGTCCTTGGGAGCGATGGTCAAGGCCGTGCTCGTGAAGCCACCGCGACCGGTGGTGACCTTCATCGTCATCGCCACACTGTTCTTCGCGCTGGGCAACGCGATCCTGGTCATCCCTCTCGGTCTGGTGCCGAGTTGGCTGGCGTTAGCGTCCACCGGATTCGACGTCGCACTGCTGGGCATCGCGGTCGCGATCGGCGACGCGTTCGACGAGGGCCAGGCGCTGCGGGCCGACATGCTGCGGTCCTTCGCGGCGACGGCCGTGGTGGCGCTGCTGTTCGGTGGCCAGCTGCTGATCGGCCTGGCAGTGTCGGGCCGCCAGACCGCGTTGATGGTGCTGTTGTTCACCAGCCTCGGCGTCGCGATCGCGATCAACGTGCTGGCCGATCCGCTGGCCGGGCTGCTCGACCGGCTGGCGTTCTCCCGCTCGCCGGATCTGCGGGCCGACCGCGCCACCTTGCGGCGCACGGAAGCGGCGTTGCCGCTTCGGTCGGCCAACCCGCTCGACGGCATCGATGACGACACCTTCGCCCGGCTCACCCGCCGCGCGCTCGGCCACTACGGCGACCTGTCCAAGCTGGTCGCCAGTCCGCTGACCGCGCTGCCGATGATCGACGAACGGCTCGCCGCCCGTGGCGCGCCCGACCAGCCGCTGGAGCGGGCCAATGAACTCAAGGCTCTGCTCGCAGACCGCATCGCCCGGCTCAAGCCGCGCGACGGCGGCGACTTCGGCACCACCGACCAATGGCGCCACTACAACTCGTTGTATTTTCCGTACGTCGTCGGGGTGCGCGCCTACGCGCAGAACGCCACCGCCGCGGGATTGGACCCGGTTGCCCGGCAGGCCTGGCAGTGGTTCGTCACCGAGGTGCCGCAGCGGTCGCTGCACAACTGGCAGAACGCCGCTGCTCGGCTGATCGCCGCTGATCTGCGCGGCAATCTCGTCACCGCACAAGACTGAGATCAGGCCGCTGAGCTGCGGTTGGCAGCAGCTGGCAGCGTCTGGCGTCGATCTGGCAGTGGGTTCTGAGCAACCTCGGTGCTATGACCGCAATCAACACCCGCCCGGTCCGGGAGAGTACCGACTCACTACTGCGTTTCGCCCTCCGCGCCGACGCCACCCTGTGCGCCGGCCTCGGGCTGCTCGTCGCGATGGCGGCTGACCCGCTGTCTCGGCTGTCCGGTCTGTCGTCTACCGCGGAGTGGATCGGCGGTGCCGCCCTGGTGATCTACGGCGCCGTGCTGTACCTGGCCGCGGGCCTGCCTGACGTCCACCGCGTCGGTGTCGGTGTGCTCGCCGGAAACATCGCCTACTCGATCCTCGTCACCGTGGTGCTCGTCGCCGGGTGGCTCCCGCTGACCGAATTCGGTGTGGCCGCGACGATCGCCTTCACCGTCGCCACGCTCGCCTTCGCCTACGCCCAGTACCTCGGAGTGCGCCGCCTGGCGTGACTCCCTCATGGCTGGGTCCGGAGCCGCCGTCGTCAGAGGTTGCGGCGTCGGCTCCGGAACCGGTGTCAACCAACAGAAAGGAATTTTCATGACCGCCATCAGCACACCCAAACTCGCGGACTCCACCGACTCGTTCCTGCGCTTCGCTCTGCGGGCCGACGCGACCGCCAGCGGACTCATGGGTATCGCCGGTATTCCCCTCGCGGGCTGGCTGGCAGACGCATCGGGCACTCCGATCGCGTTCGAGTACACGGTGAGCGCACTCTTCATCGCCTTCGCGGTGGGTGTTTTCGCACTCGCTGCGAGGCCATCGGTTAAGCGGCCCGGCATCGTGATCGCAGCAGGCAACGCGCTCTACACGGTCGCAACGGTGCTCTTTGTTCTCGCCAACGTCTTCCCGCTGACCACCGTAGGCGTGGTGCTCACGCTGGCGACCGGCGTCTACACGCTGGTCATGGCCGAGTTGCAGTACCAGGGCTGGCGCCGCGCGAAGGCGTAAGCCGTTGCCGCTCAAGCCCGCTCGGCGACCCCGGGCGGGTCTAGAGTTTGCGCAGCCGCAGCCGGTTGATGGCGTGGTCGGCGTCCTTGCGCAACACCAGCGTCGCGCGCGGCCGCGTCGGCAGGATGTTCTCGATCAGGTTGGGCCGGTTGATCGAATGCCAGATATCGCGGGCGGCGAACACCGCGGCGTCATCGGTCAGCGTGGCGTAGTGGTGGAAGTGCGATGCGGGATCGGCAAACGCCGTCGACCGCAGGCCGAGGAACCGGTTGATGTACCACTGCTCGATGTCCTCGATGCGAGCGTCGACATACACCGAGAAGTCGAACAGGTCGGACACCATCAGCGCCGGGCCCGTCTGTAACACGTTGAGGCCCTCGAGAATCAGGATGTCGGGATGCTTGATGAGCTGCTTTTCGCCGAGCACGATGTCGTAGAGCAGATGCGAGTAGACCGGCGCGCACACCTTGTCGGCTCCGGATTTCACCGCCGTGACGAACCGCATCAGTGCGCGCCGGTCGTAGCTCTCCGGGAAACCCTTGCGATGCATCAGGTTTCGACGGCCTAATTCGGCGTTCGGGTACAGGAAGCCGTCGGTGGTGACCAGATCGACGAGCGGGTGGTGTTCGAAGCGGGCCAGAAGCGCCTGCAGCACACGGGCGGTGGTCGACTTGCCGACGGCGACGCTTCCCGCCACCCCGATGACGAACGGCACCGGCCGGTCCGGATTCTGCTGGGGCTCACCGAGGAACTCCGCGGTGGCGGCGAACAGCCGCTGGCGCGCCGCGACCTGGAGGTGGATCAACCGAGCCAGCGGCAGGTAGACCTCTTCGACCTCCAGCAGGTCCAGCTTCTCGCCGAGACCCCGCAGCGCCAGCACCTCGTCTTCGGTCAGCTTCATCGGCGTCGACATGCGCAGGGCGCGCCATTGACTCCGGTCGAACTCCACGTAGGGGCTCGGCTCGCTCAGCCGCGGCATGCGCTCAGTCTTGCATTTACCGTTGAGGCCATGGACGCCACCACCTTGATCCGCGAATATCTGCTGCTCGGTTTGCGCTTCGATCGGATCGAGGAAGGTTACGTCGACTCCTTCACCGGCGACCCGGCCCTGCGTCAGCAGGTGCAGAACGAACCCGCTCCCGATCCCGCCGACCTGGCACTGGCAGCCGAGCGGTTGGCCGCCGAAATCCCGGATGACCTCGATCCGGCCCGCGCCGACTACGTCGCGGCGCATCTGCGCGCGCTGGCCTGTGCGGGCAACAAGTTCGCGGGCCAGGACGTCGGCTTCGTCGACGAGGTGAAGGCCTATTTCGACGTGCATATCACCAGGGGCGACCCCGAGCGCTACCTGCAGGCCCACCGCATGCTCGACGGCGCCCTGGGCGGCAGCGGATCACTCGCCGAGCGCATGCAGGCCTACCGTGCCTCCGAAGTGGTCCCGCCGGACAAGCTCGAGGACGCCATCCACGCGTTCTCCAGCGCGCTGCGCGACCGGGTGCGCGCCGAATACCCGCTGCCCGACACCGAGACCATCACCTACGAGGTGGTCACCGACAAGCCGTGGTCGGGGTTCAACTATTACCTCGGCGACTACCGCTCCACCGTCGCCGTCAACGCCGACCTCAAGCAGCAGATGTCCAACCTGCCGCGGCTCGTCGCGCACGAGTCCTATCCCGGCCACCACACCGAGCACTGCCGCAAGGAAGCCGGGCTCGTCGAGGGCAAGGGCCATGCCGAGCAGACCATCTTTCTGGTCAACACGCCGCAGTGCCTGATGGCCGAGGGACTGGCGGACCTCGGCCTACACGCCGCGATCGGGCCGAACTGGGGCGGCTGGGCCCGAGAGATCTACGCGGACCTCGGGTTGCGCTTCGACGGCGAGCGGGCGGAAGCGGTGTCCGAAGCGGCCGGCGCGCTGGCTGACGTCCGTCAGGACGCCGCGCTGATGCTGCACGACGAACACCGCGACGTCGACGACGTGGTCGACTTCCTCAAGCGCTGGCTGCTGGTCAACGACGAACGCGCCCGGCAGATGCTGCGCTTCTTGTCCTCGCCGCTGTGGCGTGCCTACACCAGCACCTACGTCGAGGGGTTCCGGTTGCTGCGGGGCTGGCTGGAGGCCCGGCCCGACGGCGTCAGCGTCACCGAACGCTTCGGGCGGCTGCTGGACGAGCCGCTGATCCCGTCGTCGCTGCGGGACGTAGGCTGAACGACATGACCGCTGACTCGACCGTGACCGCCGCCACCGCTCCCGGTGCCGAGTACGCCGATACCGCGAGTGCCGCTTACCGTTCGATTCTGCAGATCATCGAGTCTGTCGAACCCCGCATCGCGGCGGCGACGCGCAAAGAGCTTGCCGACCAACGTGATTCGCTCAAGCTGATTGCCAGCGAGAACTACGCGTCCCCGGCGGCGTTGCTCACGATGGGTAGCTGGCTGTCCGACAAGTACGCGGAAGGCACCATCGGGCACCGGTTCTACGCCGGTTGCCAGAACGTGGACACCGTCGAGACCGTGGCCGCTGAGCACGCCCGCGAGCTGTTCGGCTCGCCCTACGCCTATGTGCAGCCGCACTCGGGTATCGACGCCAACCTCGTTGCGTACTGGGCCATCTTGGCCACCCGCGTCGAGGCTCCGGGCCTCGCGGAGGCCGGCGTCAAGAACGTCAACGACCTGTCCGAGGCGGACTGGGAGAAGATGCGCAACAAGCTCGGCAACCAGCGCCTGATGGGCATGTCGCTGGACGCGGGCGGGCACCTGACCCACGGCTTCCGGCCCAACATCTCCGGCAAGATGTTCCACCAGCGAAGCTACGGCACCGACCCGAAGACCGAGTTGCTCGACTACGACGCGCTTGCCGCAGCCGCGCGGGAATTCAAGCCGCTGATTCTCGTCGGCGGGTACTCGGCCTACCCGCGCCGGATCAACTTCGCCAAACTGCGCGAGATCGCCGACGAGGTCGGCGCGACGCTGATGGTCGACATGGCGCACTTCGCAGGCCTGGTCGCGGGCAAGGTGTTCACCGGCGACGAGGACCCTGTGCCGCACGCCCACGTCACCACGACCACCACGCACAAGTCGCTGCGTGGGCCGCGCGGCGGGCTGGTGCTGGCGACCGCCGAGTACTCCGACGCCGTGGACAAGGGCTGCCCAATGGTGTTGGGCGGGCCGCTGTCGCATGTGATGGCCGCCAAGGCCGTCGCGCTTGCCGAGGCCCGGCAGCCCACATTCCAGGTCTACGCGCAGCGGGTCGCCGACAACGCCAAGGCGCTCGCCGAGGGCTTCCTCAAACGCGACGCACGGCTGGTCACCGGCGGCACCGACAACCACATCGTGCTGCTCGACGTCAGTTCGTTCGGACTGACAGGCCGACAGGCGGAGTCGGCGCTGCTGGACTCCGGCGTCGTCACCAACCGCAACTCGATCCCGGCCGACCCCAACGGCGCCTGGTACACCAGCGGCATCCGGTTGGGCACGCCGGCGTTGACGACCCGCGGATTCGGGGCGGACGACTTCGACCGTGTCGCCGAGCTGATGGTCGAGGTGCTGTCGAACACGCAGCCAGGGCAAGGCACCGCTGGGCCTTCCAAGGCCAAGTACGTGCTGGCCGACGGCACGGCCAAACGGGTCCACGCCGCTGCATCGGAGCTGCTGGCCGCGAACCCGCTGTACCCCGGTTTGTCGCTGTAGCTATCCGCGGGTCCGCGAAAGGTAGCCCCGAATAACCCCGTGCGGGTATTTCAGACTCGCCGCCGTGACCGCGACCGCTGACCTTTCCACGTCCGTCATGTCGGCCCCACAGGCCGATGTCGATCCCGACATCGCCGAGCTGCTCGACAAGGAACTGGGTCGCCAGCGCGACACGCTGGAGATGATCGCGTCGGAGAACTTCGCGCCGCGAGCCGTCCTGCAGTTGCAGGGCAGCGTGCTCACCAACAAATACGCCGAGGGGCGCGACACGTGTACGCGATTTCGGAAAATGTGTGAACTCGGGTTACAGTTACTTTCATGGCACAGAAACCTGTACCTAACGCACTGATTCTCGAGCTAGAGCCGGTTGTGCAGCAGGAGCTGCGTCGCCACATCGACACCGAGGACCTCTGGTACGCCCACGACTACGTGCCGTTCGACCAGGGCGAGAACTTCGCTTTCCTCGGCGGCAACGACTGGGACCCGTCGCAGGTGACGCTGCCCAAGACCGTCACCGACGCCCTTGAGATCCTGCTGATCACCAAGGACAACCTCGCCGGTTACCACAGGGAGTTCGTGTTCAGCTTCATCCTCGACGACAAGTGGGGCCGCTGGATCGGCCGCTGGACCGCGGAGGAGCACCTGCACGCCGTCGCGCTGCGCAACTATCTGGTGGTCACCCGCGAGATCGACCCGGCCGCCAACGAGGACGTGCGCGTCGAGCACGTGATGAAGGGGTACCGCGCCGACACCTACACGCAGATCGAGCGCCTGGTGTTCATGGTGTTCTTCGAGCGCGAGCACGCCGTGTTCTGCCGCAACCTCGAAGCGCAGATCACCGAGCCGGCGCTGAAGAGCCTGATCGGCCGCATCACCCGCGACGAGGAACGCCACGAGGAGTTCTTCGCCAACCTCGTCGCGCACTGCCTGACCTACATCCGCGACGAGACGATCGAGGCGATCGCCCGCCGCGCAGCCGAACTCGGCGTCGTCGGTGGGGACATCGACGCGTACGCGGACAAGGTCGCGCATATGGCTGAGGCCGGCATCTTCGGACCGGAGCAACTGCGCCAGCTGATCGCCGACCGCATCACCGCGTGGGGGCTCGCCGACGAGCCCGCGCTGCGCGCCTACGTGTGACGAGTTAGCCACGGCGCGCCTGCACGGCGCGAAGCGCTCAGCGAGAGTAGCGTCGTTTCTCGATGGCTAGCGACATGCTCTGCTATCCGGGCGGTACCGATCGTTTCGATTACGAGAGGACCGGCCCCGGTCCTGGTACCGCAGTGTCCGCCGAGATGTTCGTGCGGGGCCGCGCGGGCTCGAGGAGCGCTACGTGACTGATTCGGCCGTCCGGACCTATGTGCTCGACACCTCCGTGCTGCTGTCCGATCCCTGGGCGGCTACGAGGTTTGCCGAGCACGAAGTCGTGGTCCCGTTGGTGGTCATCAGCGAACTGGAAGCCAAGCGGCATCATCATGAGCTTGGCTGGTTCGCGCGGCAGGCACTACGGATGTTCGACGATCTGCGGCTCGAGCATGGGCGGCTGGATCAGCCGATTCCCGTTGGGACGCAGGGCGGCACGCTGCATGTCGAGCTGAATCACAGCGATCCGACGGTGCTGCCTGCAGGCTTCAGGACCGACACCAACGACGCGAGGATCCTGACGTGCGCGGCCAATCTCGCCGCGGAAGGCAAGCGAGTCACGTTGGTGAGCAAGGACATTCCGCTGCGAGTGAAGGCGGGCGCGGTCGGTCTGTCCGCCGACGAGTACCACGCCCAGGACGTGATCACGTCGGGTTGGACGGGGATGGACGAGCTCGAGGTGTCGGCCGATGAGATCGACACTCTCTTCGCAGACGGTGAGATCGACCTGGAGGCCGCACGTAACCTTCCGTGCCACACCGGCATTCGGCTGCTCGGCGGCAATTCGCACGCACTGGGCCGAGTCAACCCCGAAAAGCGGGTGCAACTGGTCCGCGGCGATCGCGAGGTTTTCGGGCTGCGCGGCCGCTCCGCCGAGCAACGGGTCGCGCTCGATCTGCTGCTCGACGAGTCCGTCGGCATCGTCTCCCTCGGCGGCAAGGCCGGCACCGGCAAGTCCGCGCTGGCACTGTGCGCCGGGTTGGAAGCCGTCCTCGAGCGGCGCACGCAGCGCAAGGTAGTGGTGTTCCGTCCGCTATACGCGGTCGGCGGGCAGGACCTCGGCTACCTGCCGGGCAGCGAGAGCGAGAAGATGGGCCCGTGGGCGCAGGCCGTCTTCGACACGCTCGAAGGCCGGGCCAGCCCCGCGGTACTGGAAGAAGTGCTATCCCGCGGCATGCTCGAGGTGCTGCCACTCACTCACATTCGCGGCCGCTCACTGCACGACTCGTTCGTCATCGTCGACGAGGCGCAGTCACTGGAACGCAACGTGCTGCTGACCGTGCTGTCCCGGCTGGGTGCCGGATCGCGGGTGGTGCTCACCCACGACGTCGCCCAGCGCGACAACCTGCGAGTGGGACGCCACGACGGCGTGGCCGCGGTGATCGAGAAGCTCAAGGGTCACCCGCTGTTCGCGCACATCACGCTGCTGCGCAGCGAGCGCTCACCGATCGCGGCGTTGGTCACCGAGATGCTCGAGGAAATCAGCCCGGGAGCGCTCCCGTGAGCGATTTCGGCGCGCTAACGGACGCTGAGCGGGCGTAAGCGCGCCGAGATCGGTAGTCGGTAGGCTGCTTGGGTGCCGAAGCGACCCGATAGCCAGGTCTGGCGGTACTGGAGGACCGTCCTTGGCGTGCTCGCGGCCGCCGCGGTGCTGATCGTCGGCGGCCTGACCGGGCACGTCCGCAAAGCCAGCGCCGACAACGTCGACTGCTCACAGGTCAAGTGTGTGGCGCTGACGTTCGACGACGGGCCGAGCCCCTTCACAGACCGGCTGCTGAAGATCCTGACCGACAACGACGCCAAGGCGACGTTCTTCGAGATCGGCAACAAGGTCGCCGCCAACCCCGCCGGCGCAAAGCGAGTGGTGGAAGCCGGGATGGAACTGGGCAGTCACACGTGGGAACACCCCAACATGACGACGATCCCGCCCGAAGACATCCCGGAGCAGTTCAGCAAGGCCAGTGATGCGATCGAGGCGGCGACCGGTCAGCGGCCGAAGCTGGTGCGCACCGCGGGTGGCCTCGTCAACGATGCGGTCCTGGCTGAGGCCAAGAAACAGGGTCTTGCCGACATCAACTGGGACGTGATCCCGTTCGACTGGGCGAACGACTCCAACACCGCGGCCACCCGGTACATGTTGATGACACAGATCAAGCCGAACTCGGTGGTGCTGTTTCACGACACCTACTCGTCCACAGTCGATCTCGTCGAGCAGTTCATCCCGGTGCTCAAGTCCAACGGCTATCACATGGTGACCGTCACCCAGATGATCGGACCGCGCGAGCCGGGCAGCTCCTACGGCAGCCGGGAAAACGGCCCGCCGGTCAACGACCTCACTGACATCCCGCCTGCTGAGATCCCGACGCTGCCGAGTACGCCTTCGCCCAAACCGATGCCGAACTTCCCGATCACCGATATCGCAGGCGCGAACTCCGGTGGCCCCAACAACGGCGCGTAGGCGAACGCGGGGCTGAGGCGGCCAGGTGCGCACCGATACGGCGTTTGTGCTCACCCTTCTCGTGATGAGCTACGCCGTCGTTTCGGGGCTGGTGAAGCGGTGGTACATCGCTCCCGCGTTGATCTTTGTCGCGTTCGGAATGGTGTTGGGGCCGTTCGGATTCGGTGTGATCGAGGCCGCGGCTCACACCGAGAGCTTCACCATCCTGGCCCAGCTGGCGCTGACCGTGATCCTGTTCAACCAGGCCGCGATGCTCGACCTGCCGTCCGTGGTCCGCCGCGGCCATATCACCGTGCGGTTGTTGGCGATCGGAATACCGTTGTCCATCGTCCTCGGCACGGTCGTGGCGCTGCTGGTGATGCCGGTGATGCCGTTGTGGGAGGCGGTGTGCCTCGCAACCATCGTGGTGCCGACGGAAGTTGCGCTGATCGACGCACTGCTCGAGGACCGTCGTATCCCCGAGGCCGTCCGGCATGCAATGTCAGCCGAAAGTGGCTGCAACGACGGGATCGCGTTGGCGGCGATGCTGGCCGCCGTGGCGCTCGCGTCTCAGCAGAACGACCCGGATCCGAGCCGGTGGGCACTGTTCGCGCTCCGTACCGAGGGGGTTTCTCTGCTGGTGGGCCTCGGCATCGGTGCGGTCGGTGGCCTGGTGATCGTGAGGTCCCGCCAGCGCGGCTGGATGAGCGATACCTGGGCCCAGTTGGCCACCGTCGCGTTGGCGTTGGTGTGTTTCGAAGTCGGAGAGCGGTTGCAGGGCAGCGGATTCGTCACCGCCTTCGCGGGCGGCCTGGCCTACTCGATGATGATGAACAGGGCGGGCGCGCAGATACCGTCGCAGGTGACCGATGCGGCTGGTCAGTTGCTGGAGCTGATCGTGTTCGCGATGTTCGGCAGTTATGCCGTCTTCGTCGGATGGCGCGATGCGGATTGGCGCGTGGTGCTTTTCGCCGTCGTCGCGCTGATCGTGGTGCGTCTGGTGGCGGTGTCTACCGCGCTGATCGGCAGCGACCTGCCCGCCCGCAGCAGGCTGTTCATCGGCTGGTTCGGGCCTCGCGGGATCGGCACTCTGGTTCTCGGATTGTTGATGGTCGAGCGAGGCGAGATCCGGCAGTCGACCACGATCATGCAGGCGGTCGTCGTCACCGTCACCGTGAGCCTCGTGGTGCACAGCCTGACCGCACCGATCGGCATTCGGCTGTGGCCCGCCCAGGTGCCGCAGAAGACGGCGCCACCGAACGTCTAGCGGAGCCGCCCACCCCTGACCAGAAACCACCCCGCGGCCGCCGCGCCGCAAAACGCCACCACCCTGTCGGCCCTGTCGGCTTTCGGCAGATCCAGCAGTGAGACCAGGCCAAGCATCGCGAAGCCGGTGCGCAATGCGGGTTGGCTGGTCGCCGTCGTCACCAGGGCGGCTTGGTTCTGACTGGCCAATGAGTTGTGGTCGACGGGCAACAATCCTCCTTCGGTCGCTTGACCTGCGCGCGTGGTTGACGCTAATTCGCTCAACAATGCTGAGAAATAGGGTGTTTCCCTATTCCTCGCTTCTTAGGCTGCCGGTCTACGCCTTACTCATGTGACGGCCGAGTTCAGCGCGCGACTTGATGCCGAGCTTGCGGTAGATCCGGGCCAGGTTCGCCTCGACGGTCTTCGGGCTGATGAATAGAGCGGTCGCCACGTCGCGGTTCTTCATGCCCGAGGCCGCAAGCTCGGCGACCCGTTGCTCCGACGGGGTGAGCTGTCCGCTCCGGCGCGGGCCGACGTTCGCGCGGGCGAGCTCGGCGCGGGCCTTGTCGGCCCACAGCGGGACATGCAGACGCTCGAAGATGGCGAGGGCTTCCTGCAGGCTCGCCGACGCCGTTTCCTTCTTCCGCTGCCGGCGCCGTATTTGGCCCAGTAGCAACAGCGTTCGAGCACGCTCGAACGGCATTTGCAGCCGGTCGTGTGCGGCGATCGCGCGCGTGGCGACCTCGCCCGCGGCGTCGAGGTCACCTCGGGCGGCCAGCAGCATGCTTCTGCCACGGGCGCCGGCGGCGAGCATCCAGGGGCGGTCCCGCCGCTCGCCGTTGCGTTCGAGGGCGCCGATGAGCGGCTCCGCCTCGGTACCCCGGCCCACTTGAATCAGGGCCTCGATGGCGTCCACCAAAAACGTCGCATTGGGAAGCTCGGTCGGTGTCGACGCCGGATTGAACTTGGCCACCAGTGGCTGCAGCGTGGCAACCGCGGCCTCGTAGTGACCCAGCGACACGTCCAGGAATCCGAGTGCACCAATGACCCTGTCCGTCAACCGAACCGCTCCTGTGCGCCTGCCCGCCTCGAGCGCTTCGGCGGCTGCCTGCCTGGCGTCTGCTTCGCGACCGGCGTACACCGCCAACTTCGCCCGCAGGCTGTGCGCCAAGAACAGCGGGGTGTCGCCACCGAGCTGGCGGGCGCGCTCCATGGCGTCCTCGGCGACCAGACCGGCCTCGACGAAGTCGCCACGCCAAATGCTGCTCAGCACCACGTGCTGGGCGATGAAGATGAGCTCGCCTTCCTCACCCTTTTCCACGCAGCGGCGCCGGACGCCTTCGAGCACCTCGTGCGCCTCGTGCAGGCTGCCCGTCCACTCCAGCAGCAGGGCGCGCTGGACCGATGGTCGAAACACCAAGGGCGTGAAGATCTCGGGGTCCTCCAACTCCACTGCGCGACGGAGCTGGTCTTCGTCGAAGCCTTCGCCGCTCAGGAACCGCAGGATCACGCGCATACCGAGTGCCAGGCCCAGCAGGTGCGGCTGGTTGACGCGCTCGGCTTGGGCGACGGCCTCCTCGGCCATCTGCACGCTGGCTTGGGGCTGATTGGCCTGGAGCAGTGCGTAGGCCAAGGTGATCAGGACTTGCGCGCGCAGCGGGCTGTCGGGGTGCACCTCGCTGAGCGCGCGCTGCAGCAGGCCGGCTCCCTCGAAGAAGCCGTCGCCGTACAGTCGCACGACAGCAAGCCGGCTCAAAGCCTCTGCTCGCAGGTCGCCGGGCGCCAGTCGATCGATGGTCTCCTCGAGCATGGCGCGCGCTCGCTCGTGGTCGCCTGCGTCGAAATGGTGTAGGGCGGACCGGAGTCGACGCTCCGGGGTGTCACCGCCGAGGCCGATCGCGAGGTCCATCAACTCGGCGGCTGCCACGGGAGCGCCGCGGACGCGGGCGGACTCGGCCGCTGTATCGAGCGCCCGCAGCGTGACTTGGTCGCCACTGGTCGCGGCCAGCGCCAGGTGCCGCGCCCGCAACTCGGGCTCGTCGACGATGTCGGCGAGGCGGCGATGCATCGTCCGGCGTTGGCCGGGCGCGGCTTCGGTGTATACGCCCCTGGCCAGCAGGGGATGGGCGAAGTGGATCCGGTTGCCGTCGATCGCGATGATGCCGTTGCTTTCCGCGTTCTCGAGCAGCTCGATCAAGCGGTCGTCGTCGCTTCTCGTCGCGGTCGACACCAGCTCCACGGTCGGCGCAGCCATGCACGATGCCGCGAGCAGCGCATCATGCACGTGGGGATCGAGGCCGCTGAGCCGGGCCCGCACGACGTCGGCCAGCGTGCGTGGCAGCGATGTCTCGACACCAGGCGCGCTTTCGGCGATAGCCCGTGCCAATTCAATTGCATAGAAAGGGTTTCCGCCCGACACTTCGTGAATCCGGCCCATCGTCGGGCGCGAAAAGGGTCGCCGCAGCCGCGCCGATATCGCTGCGTTCAAATCGTGGATACTCAACGGACGCAATCGAACTCGGGCAACCGTGTCAGGGCGGGGCATTTGCAGCCAGGACGCGCCGGTGCCGTCGACGGCGTCTGTGCGCACACTGCCAAGAATGCCGACCGGCCCGGTGAGCCGCCTCGCCGCGAACGCCACCACGTGCATGCTCGATGGGTCGATCCATTGCAGGTCATCGATCGCCAACAGCAGCGGCCCGCCGTCGGTGAGGTATTCGACGACCGAAAGGAATGCCGCGGCCACGGCGCGCTGATCGGTGGCGGTGTCGTCGTCCGCCCGCATCAGCACCTGATCGACCGCCAAGCGCTGGGGTTCGGGCAGGTCAGCCCAAGCGGATGCGGGCACCCCGTCCAGCAGATCGGCCAGGGCCGTGTAGGCCAGCACGGATTCGGCCGCTGCGGCGCGCGCCGACAACACCCGGAAGCCCTTCGCCTCCGCCAGGTCCAGGGCTTCCAACCAGAGGGTGGTCTTGCCGATGCCTGGTTCGCCCTCGATCAGCAAAGCCGACGGCTCAGAAGTCGCAGACGCCAAGAAGCCAGCGATCATCCGATTCTCTGTCGGACGGCTCTCCACGGCCACTCCCGGCACAGCTCAAACAATTCCAGCTAACAACGGATCGGTCTACCCTTTGTGTCAACTAGGCTCGACCGCACGAGCCGGCAACATCCGCAATAGTATGTTTACCGGCTATTTCCGAATTCTATTCACATGCCTTCCGAGCTCGGCGCGCGACCGGATGCCGAGCTTGCGATACACGCGCGCGAGCGTGGCCTCAACCGTCTTTGCGCTGATGTACAGCTTGGCCGCCACGTCGCGGTTCGTCATCCCCGACGCCACCAACTCGGCAACGCGTTGTTCTGCGGGCGTGAGCCTGTCGCGCCCGTTTGCCCGTGATCGAGAGCTGGTGCCTGTCAGTTCGGCGCGGGCCCGGTCGGCCCACAGCTGGGTGCCGAGCTGTTCGAAGACCGCAAGCGCGTCACGCAGCATGGCGGTTGCCTCTGACCGGTCTCGCCGCAAGAGCTGCCCGAGCAGCAGCTGAGTCCTCGCACGCTCGAACGGCATCGGCAACCGGTCGTGCTCGGCCAGCGCCCGCCGCGCGCTCTGCACTGCGGCGTTCACATCACCGCGGGCGGCCAGCACCATCGCGCGGCAGCGAGCGCCGACTGCCAGCATCCACGCGCGGTCGACTCTGTCTCCATTGCGTTGCAGAGCCTCGACAAGTGGCTCGGCTTCATCAGCGCGGCCGAGCGCGGTCATCGCCTCCACCGCCGAGCGCGATCGCCAGTTCGAGCAGCTCGGCCGCCGCGGCCGGTGTTCCGCGCGCTTGCGCGGAAGCCGCCGCATCGTCAAGCGCTTCAAGAGTCTCGCGATCACCGGTGGTTGACGCCAGCGCGAGATGCCGTGCCCGCAGTTCGGACTCGACGACCACCTCGGCGAGGCGACGGTGCATGAGCTTGCGCTCGGTAGGCGAAGCGTCGGTGTACACGCCACCTGCCAACAGGGGATGGGTGAAGCGGATCCGGTTGCCTTCGATGGAGACGATGCCGTGCCGCTCGGCGACCTCGAGGAGCTCGATCAGTCGGCCGTGGTCGGCCGCGGTCGCCTCGCCGACCAGCTCCACGGTCGGCGCGGCCAGGCAGGCGGCGGCGAGTAACACGTCATGGACGGCGGGATCGAGGCTGCCGATTCTGGCCCGTACCAACTCCGCCAACGTGCCGGGCGCCACCTCGTCGGCGCTTTCGGTCAACGCGCGCGCCAATTCGATGGCATAGAACGGATTTCCGGCGGAGAGCTGGTGGATTCGCGCCATCGCCGCGCGTCGGTATCGGGTGACCCAGCTTATCCTTTACCACGGTGTGCAGCTCACGTGAAGCCAACGGATGCACCGGGATTCGGTGGATGGCGTCGGGACGGGGTAACTGCAGCCATGAGATGGAGTCGCTGCCGTCATGTTCGGTGCGGACGGTGGCCAGCAGTCCCACCGGACCGGACAGCCGGCGCGCCGCGAATGCGAGCACGTGTTGGCTGGACGGATCGAGCCATTGCAGGTCGTCGATCGCCAGCAGGAGCGGGCCATGGTCGGAGAGCCGATCGACGACCGAGAGAAACGCGGCTGCCACCGCGCGCTGGTCGGTGACGCCGTCGGCGGTCTGCTCCCGTAACAGCACCCGATCGACCGCGATCCGCTGAGGCTCGGGCAGGTCGGCCCAGATGTCCTGATCCACGTCGGTCAGCAGATCCGCCAGTGACGCGTAGGCCAGCACGGATTCGGCACTCACGCATGGGCCGATAGCACCCGAAACCCATGTTCACGTGCTTGTTTGAGGCCCGCCAGCCAGACGGTGGTCTTGCCGATTCCAGCCTCGCCGTCGACCAACAGCGCCGACGGCGAGTTGGTCGCGGCAGCGAGGAACTCGCCGAGGGCCTGTTCCTCGGCGGGGCGGCTGGCCTGGCCCGCGGTCACTCCCGAAGAATGTTAGTTACCGTCCGCAGTCGGTTCCATCTGTGCGCGGTTGCTATACGTCGCCCGGCTTTACCTTGGCCATGGCGAGCACGTCGAGTCGGCGGTCCAGCTCCTCCACCGACAGTTTGTCGCCGATCAGACCCCGGTCGATGACCGTCTGGCGGATGGTCTTCTTCTCCTTCAGCGCCTGCTTGGCGACTGCGGCCGCTTCCTCGTAGCCGATCGCGGAGTTCAGCGGGGTCACGATCGACGGCGACGACTCCGCGAGCTCCCGCAGCCGCGCCTCGTTGGCGACCAGGCCGTCGATGCAGCGTTCGGCGAACAGCTTGGCGGCGTTCGTCAGGATCTTGAACGACTCCAGCAGGTTGCGGGCCATCATCGGGATGTACACGTTGAGTTCAAACGCTCCGGATGCGCCGCCCCACGCGACCGCGGCGTCGTTGCCGACCACCTGCGCGGCGACCTGCGTAACAGCCTCCGGGATAACCGGATTGACCTTGCCAGGCATGATCGAGCTGCCCGGCTGCAGATCCGGCAGCTGAATCTCGCCGAGACCGGTCAGCGGGCCCGAGCCCATCCACCGCAGGTCGTTGGCGATCTTGGTGAGCGAGACCGCGATCGTGCGCAGCGCACCGGATGCTTCGACGAGGCCGTCGCGCGCGGCCTGTGCCTCGAAATGGTTTGCCGCGACCCGTAATTCGGCGAGCCCGGTCTGTTCGGTCAGCACGGCCACCACACGCACGTCGAAATCGTCGGGTGCGTTCAGACCGGTGCCGACGGCCGTGCCGCCGATGGCGAGTTCACCCAGCCGCGGCAGCGTGGCCTTGACGCGCTCGATGCCGGCTTCGACCTGACGGGCATAGCCGGAAAACTCCTGGCCCAGCGTCACGGGCACGGCGTCCATCAAGTGGGTGCGCCCCGACTTCACCACGCTGCGCCATTGCCGCGCCTTGCCCTTCAGCGACTCGTGCAGCACCTCGAGCGCCGGAATCAAGTGCCGCACAGCGGCTTCCGTGGCCGCGATATGCGTGGCGGTGGGGAAGGTGTCGTTTGACGACTGCGACATGTTGACGTCGTCGTTGGGATGTACGGTTACGCCGTTCTGCGCGGCGATGCTGGCGATCACCTCGTTGGTGTTCATGTTCGAGCTGGTGCCCGAGCCGGTCTGGAACACGTCGATCGGGAACTGGTCGTCGTGCAGGCCGTCGGCGATCTCGCCTGCCGCCGCGATAATGGCGTCGGCCTTCTCCGGCGCGAGCAATGCGAGATCCTTGTTCACTTGGGCGCACGCACCTTTCAGCAATCCGAGCGCCCGGATCTGTGTGCGCTCCAGACCGCGCCCGGAGATCGGGAAGTTCTCCACCGCCCGTTGAGTCTGTGCGCGCCACAGAGCGTTGACGGGCACTCGGACTTCGCCCATGGTGTCGTGCTCGATGCGGTACTCGACGTCTTCCTTCGAGGATGAGTCGACGCTCATGTGTTTCCTTTTCAGTGAGGAGTTACGGCAGCGGTTGGAAAGCGTTGCTGTCGCCGGTGAAATCGATGGCGGAGTATTCGTTGAGCTTTGACAGGCGGTGGTAGGCCTCGATCATTCGCACCGTGCCCGACTTCGAGCGCATGACGATCGACTGCGTCGTGCAGCCGCCGCCGTAGTACTGGACGCCCTTGAGCAGGTCGCCGTCGGTGACCCCGGTGGCGCAGAAGAAGACGTTCTCGCCGGACACCAGGTCCTCGGTGGACAGGATCTGGTCGAGGTCGTAGCCGGCGTCGACGGCCTTCTGGCGTTCTTCGTCGTCCTTCGGCGCCAGCTTGCCCTGGATCGCGCCGCCCATGCAGCGGATCGCGGCTGCAGCGATGATGCCCTCCGGTGTGCCACCGATTCCGGCGAGCAGGTCGGTGCCCGAGTTCGGCCTGCACGCGGAGATGGCGCCTGCCACGTCGCCGTCGGTGATGAGCCGGATCCGGGCGCCGGCCTCGCGAACCTCGTTGATCAGCTGCTCGTGCCGGGGCCGGTCCAGGATGCACACCGTCATGTCTGAGACCGACAGGTGTTTCGCCTTGGCGACCGAGCGGACGTTCTCACCGATCGGCGCCGTGATGTCGATGCCGTCCACCGCTTCGGGTCCGACCGCGATCTTGTTCATGTAGAACACCGCGGACGGGTCGAACATCGCGCCGCGCTCGGCAACCGCGAGCACCGAGATCGCGTTGGGCAAACCCTTGCTCATCAACGTGGTGCCGTCGATCGGGTCGACGGCGAAGTCACATTCGGGACCGTCGCCGTTGCCGACCTCCTCACCGTTATAGAGCATCGGCGCATTGTCCTTTTCGCCCTCGCCGATCACCACGACGCCGCGCATCGACACCGTGTTCACCAGCTCGCGCATGGCGTCGACCGCCGCGCCGTCGCCGCCCTCCTTATCGCCCCTGCCGACCCAGCGGCCAGCCGCCATGGCGCCGGCCTCCGTGACTCGCACGAGTTCGAGGGCGAGGTTGCGATCAGGGGCTTCACGACGCGACGGGCTCATGCGCCAGATTCTCCCATTAGCCGGTCATCGATAGGGAGCTGGGATACTGGCTATGTGAGTAGGAAGCCGCAGCCCAGCCCGAATGTCACCGGCCAAGCGGCTCCAGCCCCCAAGCCGCAAAAGCCGAGGATCCTGCAGGACGGCCGGGACATGTTCTGGTCGATCGCGCCGCTGGTGATCGCGTGCATCGTGCTGGCGGGCATGCTCGGCATGTGCTCGTTCGCGCCGAACGGGCCGGGAAAGGGGCCCGCGCCGTCCTACGACGCCCCTGCCGCGCTACAGGCCGACGCCGACGCCCTTAAGATCCCGATCCGGCTGCCGAAGCTGCCCGACGGCTGGCAGGCCAACTCCGGTAGCCGCAAGGGCATCGACGGTGGCCGCACCGATCCGGCCACGGGCCTGCCGTCCCGTGCTGTCAGCTCGACCGTCGGATACCTCGCGCCCAGCGGCATGTACATCAGCCTGACGCAGAGCAATGCCGACGAGGACAAGCTCGTCGCGTCGATCAACAACGACCTCTACCCGACGGGGACGCAGGATGTCGCCGGCGTGAAATGGGTGGTGTACGAGGGGACAGGCCAGAACGGCAAGGAGGCGGAGCCGGTGTGGACCACCCGACTCAACGGGGCGGGCGAGCCGGCGCAGATCGCGATCACAGGCGCTGCAGGTACGCACGAGTACCGTACGCTGGCGGAGGCGACGCAGACCCAGTCGCCGCTGACCGCTCAATAGGACGGAGCCGCATGACCGCGCCGGAAGCCGACCTGACCGGATGGGCCGTCGAACCTTTTTCGGCGGCCGGGTACACCCACGACGTATACCGCAAGGGCGAGGGGCCCGGTGTGGTGCTGATTCCCGAGTTGCCAGGCATCACTCCCGGCGTGCTGGGTCTGGGTAATCACTTGGTGGACAACGCGTTCACCGTGGCATGCCCGTCCTTGTTCGGCGTCCCTGGGGCGCCTGCAATAAGGCCGGGGATGGTGCCGATCATGTTGCGTGGCTGCGTGGCGAAGGAATTCGCGGGATTTGCAACGAACGCGGACCGGCCCGTCGCGCACTACCTGCGCGCGCTGGCGCGCGACCTCAACGAAAAGACGCCCGGTAAGGGAGTCGGGGTCATCGGCCAGTGCTTCACCGGTGGCTTCGCCCTGGCGGTCGCGGTCGACGACAGCGTGTTGGCTCCTGTGCTGAGCCAGCCGTCGGTGCCAATTGCGCTGACGCCCAGGATGAAGCGTGATCCCGGACTGTCCGAAGGTGAGCTCAAGGTCGTCGAACAGCGCGCCGCGAATGACGGCCTGTGCGCGCTTGGGCTGCGGTTCAGCGAGGATCCGTTGGCCCCGGGGGAGCGCTTCAAGACGTTGAAGGCCCGGCTCGGCGATGCATTCGAGGTCATCGAGATCAATTCGAAGAAGGGCAACGAACACGGCTTCGGCAAGATGGCCCACTCAGTACTGACGCTGGAGGTCCGCGAGCAGGACGGGCACCCGGCCTATGAAGCGCGCAAACGGGTAGTCGAGTTCCTCAAGGAGCGGCTGGTTTAGCCGGCGCCGCGACTGGCTTCTGCTTGCCGCCTCGCCGCGCGAGCCGGCCGAGAAGCTTGCGCTGCTTTGGCTTTTCGTCGTCCTCCGGCGCCGCCATCGGCACGTCCTTGTACACCGCGAGGTAGACGCTGATCGTCGTGACGATCACGATCATCAGCACCGGGCCGATCACGATGCCCCACGCGCCGAACATGGCGATGCCGGAGAAGACGGCGAGAAGCATCAGCGCCGAGTCGAGGCGAGCCGCTTTCGGCACCAGGATCGGGCGCAGGAAGTTGTCGATGTTCGTCACCACGATAAGGTGGAAGAGGATGACGAAAGCACCGCCGAAAACGTTGCCGAAGAGGATCATTCCGATCCCGAACGGGATCGTCACGATGCCGCTGCCGAGCGGAATCACCGACAGCGCGGACAGCAGCACCGCGAAAAGGAAGAAACCCTCGTGGAAACCGGCGATGTAGATCGAGGCTGCGCCCGCGACACCCTGGCAGACGGCGATCACGAACTGCCCCATGACGGTGCCCTTGACCATCGCGCCCATCTTCGCCATGTAGAGGTCGGTGACCTCCTCGCCGAGCGGGTTGAGTTGGCGGATGATCCTCAGCACGCCTTCGCGGTTCACGAGCAGTGAGATGAACACGTACAGGAACAGGATCGCGGCCGTGACGCCACCGAACACGCTGCCCGCGGCGCCTTGCAGGAGGCCGAGCAGCCACTCGCCGACCTTCTGTGCGGCGGTGGCCATCGAACTCCGCAACGAATCCGGCGTGACCGTCACGTCGATGAACGGCACCCGGTGCAACACGTCGTTGACGAAGCGCAGCGCCTGATCGCCGAGTGCGGACAGGTCCGTTCGTCCGACCCATTCGGCTACTCGCTCCACCATGTTGGTGATCTGCACGACGGCGAGGAACACGAACAGCGCCATCGGCACCACGACCGCAGCGATCGCCGCCAGCAGGGTCAGCGTCGCCGACAACCCGGTGCCGAACCGCTTGTTGAGCCGATTGAACAATGGCGTGAACAGGTAGGCCGCCACCGCGGCCACCACGATGAGGATGAAGTAACCACGCAGGAAATAGGCGCCGAACAGGATGGCGACGGCGGTCGCGACCGCCAGCGCACGCTTCTGTGTCAGCGTGAACTCGGTATCCATTGCGGCCACGGGCATACCGTAGCCAGGTTGCGTCGCTCGAACCGCGGATTGCTCGGCGAATCTACGAACGCGTTGTGGCCTGGCTGGCCCGCTGCCGTTCGATGAAGCCGACCGACACCCGGTTCATCAGAGTCGGCGCCAGCCGGGCGAACAGCCACTGGGCATGTGCCGGTCGCGGTGTCACCAGGATCGCCTTGTTCTTCTCGATGGCACGCAAGGTGTCTTGCGCCAGCCGGTCGGGGTCGTAGGCCGTGCGCACGCCCTGGCCCTGAAGAAAGTAGTTGCGGCCCACGAATCCGCCGATCGCGCCCTTGTCGAGGATCGGGGTCTCGACGGCAGACGGGCACACCACCAAAACGCCGACCCCGCGAGAGGCGGCCTCCGAACGCAGGGCCAGTGACAGCCCGACGACGGCGTGCTTGGTGGCCACATAACTGGTGATCTGCCCTGCCGCGGTAAGTCCCGCCATCGAAGCGGTGTTGATGATGTGCCCGTGGCCTTGCCGCAGCATCAGCGGGTAGGCCGCGGCGACACCGTGCACGACGCCGCGGATGTTGACGTCGATGATCGCGTTCCACTGGTCCAGCGTGAGCAGCTCGGTGTCCCCACCCCACACGATGCCCGCGTTGTTGAACATCAGGTCGAGCCGGCCCGCACGATCGACCACCTCGTCGACGGCGGCCTGCACCGCCGCCGCGTCGGTGACATCGAGCCGTGCGGAACGGGCGTTGGCCCCCAGCGTCGAGGCGGTATGTTCGGCAGCATCGCCGTCGATATCGGTGCAGACCACCGTCGCATCCGCGCTCACCAGCGCCCGGCACAGCGCCGCGCCGATGCCCGAGCCCGCCCCGGTGACGATCGCCTGCTTGCCCTCGAAACTCATTGTGCCTCCGCCAGTTTCATCACGTGGCCGAGGACGTCCGGGTAGCGCTTGAGGTGTGCGCCGCCATTGAGGTCCAGTACCTCACCGGTCAGCCACGACGCGGCGGGCGAGCAGAGGTACAGCACGGCGTTGGCGATGTCCTCGGGTGTGCCAGCGCGGCCCAGTGCCGTGTTTTCCAGATACTCCTCGACCACGCCGGGAACAGCGGCGGCAGGCGCGGTCAACGGCGTGTGGACAAAGCCGGGCGCGACGGCGTTGACGCGGATGCCGCGCGGGCCGAGCTCCAGAGCGGCGACCTGCGTCAGCATCGAAAGGCCTGCCTTGGCCGCGCAGTAGGCGCTCATGCCCGCCGCGGGCTGGCGGCCGTTCAGCGAGCTGATCGAGACGAGCGCGCCGCCGGGGCGCAGGTTGCGGCCCGCGTGCTTGGCGACGATGAACGCGCCGGTGAGGCAGACGTCGATGACGTCGCGGAACTGGTCGACAGGCATGTCGGTGATCAGGCCTACGTTGGAGAATCCCGCACAGTTGACGACCACGTCGACCTGACCGGTCTCCTCGAAGAGCCGTTGCACCAAATCTTCGTCGGTGACGTCGACGGTCGCGGCGGTGTGGGGTTCGCCCAGTTCGGCGGCACGCGCCTGTGCGCCGCCGGCATTGCGGTCGGCGACGATCACCCGGTCTCCCTGGCTGGCCAGCGCCTGGGCGGTCGCCCAGCCGATCCCGGACGCTGCGCCGATCACGACCGCGATCCGCTGGCTACCGTTGCTCATCCAGTGGGCCTTTCGACGACGAAATTAGAACGCGTTCCAACTTCACATCCTGGGACCGAAAGTGCAATAGGCGGGTGGATTACCGTGGGTCCGTGACCGAGCTGAAGCTGTCTGATTCGATTGCCGTGGCCATGGCACCGGATGAGCTGTACGCGCTGGTGTCGGACGTGACGAGGATGGGCGACTGGAGTCCGATCTGCCGCGCCTGCTGGTGGGACGAGGGAGACGGCCCACGCGTCGGCGCGTGGTTCACCGGTCGCAATGAACTCCCGGAGCGGACGTGGGAGACGCGGTGCCGGGTGGTCGCAGCGGATCCCGGCCGCGAGTTCGCCTGGGAGGTCAACGACGGCTGGGTGCGTTGGGGATACACATTCGAACCCGAAAATGGCGGCACCCGACTCACCGAGTCATGGGAGCTCCTGCCCGCGGGCATCGCCGGTTTCGGGGAGCGCTTCGGCGCGGACGCTGACGCGCAGATCGAGATTCGGTATGCGGCGGCCAAGAGCGGCATCCCGGCCACGCTGGCGGCGATGAAGAAGACCGTGGAGTCTTAGTCCGCCTCGAACTTTCGCTGCTGGAATACCGTTTCGCGGCCGAGTCTCCGAAAGTCAGCCCGACATCAAGGGGCCGTGTTCGACGTCGTGAACATTTGATGACGCGCGGGCGAGTCACCTCTTCCCCGCCGCGGTTCATCCTGGGTGTAGCTCCTTGAGGACGCCGACTCCGCCTGCAAACATTCCGTGGTCATCAGGTGGTACGGACCGAAACAAGAATTCTTCGACCGCAAATACAAGCCGGGCGACTTCGTCAAGGTCTAGCGATTAAATCGCTCACCCACGTGGGGAATTCAGCCTGTCAATCGACTCATTGGCGAGCGACGACAATCCGCGGAGTGCAAGCATCGCACCATGCCCAAGATTCGACGCCGTACCGCCTCGAACAGACCACGACAATGGATTGACGGACGGTGACTACCGCGCAGAATCGCGTCAAGAGGGCGGCCTCATCGCTTGGCCCGCCGAGATTCCGCGATGTCGTCGCGGGTCTCGTGACTGGCCTGTTTTCCATCCCGGAAGGGATGGCGTACGCGAGCATCGGCGGGTTCAATCCTGTGGCGGGCCTTTACTCCGGCGTCGTCGCCACGATTGTGGGGTCGGTCTTCGCACGCACCGTTCTGATGGTGACAACATTGACCAGCGCATTGGCATTGTCGTCACGCAGTGTGCTCACCGAGGCGGGTCTGGACCCGGCCGACCCGGCCAACGTCGCGGCCCTGGCCATTGTCGTCGGGCTCGTGATGCTGGTGTTCGGGTTGTTGAGGTTCGGCTCGATCATGAACTTCGTCTCCAACGCGGTGATGACCGGCTTCACCACCGGCATCGCGCTCCAGATCGTCGCGGGCGTGATCAAGGACGCGACGGGGTACTCGCCCCAAAGCCACAACACGATCGGCAAGTTCATCAACGCGTTCGCCCACATCGGATCGTGGCAGCTGACACCGTGCTTGGTCGCCCTTGCGACCCTGGCGGTGTGGGCGGTGTTTCGGCTCATCAAACGGCTCGAAGCGTTCGCGACCTTGATCGCGCTCGTCGTCGTCACCGCCGCCGTAGCCGCCTTGAGCATCGAGGTCGAGACTGTCGGCGACATCGCGTCGATCCCGAACGCGCTGCCGCCGTTCGTCGTCCCTCACCTGGTGGCGATTCCCGAACTGTTGGTGGGAGGGCTGGCGGTTGCGCTCGTCGGGCTCGCGCAGGCCGCCGGAATTTCAGCGGCGGTCCCCAACCCCGACCACAGCAGGCCCAGTACATCCGGTGACTTCGTCGCCCAGGGCGCGGCCAACATCGCCGGCGGGTTCTTCGGTGCGCTGCCGACGGGTGGGTCACTGTCGCGCACCGGCGTCGCCGTGTCGGCTGGTGCACAGACGAGGTGGGCAGGTATCTTCGCCGGGATCTGGCTCGCCGCATTGGTATTGGTTGCGGGATCGCTGGCCGAGGTGATCCCGATGCCCGTCATCGGCGGATTGATTCTGGTGATCGGTGCGGAATTGATCGCCGGCCGCTGGCCGGACATCAAGTTGGTGTTGCGCGCCGCGCCGCTGTCCGCAGTGGCGATGCTGGTGACCTTCCTCGCGACCACTCAATTACCGCTACACACCGCGATTCTCATCGGCGCGATCACGTCGCTGGTGCTGTACTGCGTGAAGGCATCACAAGCGGCCGAACTCGTCGCGCTGAAGCGGGCGGACGACGGCGGGTGGCTGGTGGTCCCGGTGCCTGAGACTGTCGAGAGCAACGCGGTCACGGTGCTGCAGTACACCGGAGTGGGACTCTTCGCAGAGGTTCCGCGCATCGATGAGAAATGGCCTCGGGTCGCCGAATCGCACAATGCCGTCGTCGTTCTCGGCGTGCGGACGCTGCCCGACGTGCCGTCGTCCAAGGTCATCAAGTCGATGCGCAGGTGGGCCGAGGACCTTCAGGCCAACGGTGGCAGATTGATCATGGCGGGTGTCAGCCCTGCGGCGGCCAAGGTCCTGCAGGCTGGCGGTCTCACGGAGCAGCTTGGCCCCAACGGTGTCGTGCCTGCAAGCGACCGACTGTTCGGCGCGACCGAGGAGGCCGTCGCACGGGGACAGCAGTGGATCGCGGGCAAGCGCGACACGCCGTCGACCGGCTAGCGCTTGATACAGCGAAATCCGATGTGGCTCATGCCCGTATCAACCATTTGCGGCCGGCGTGCCGCCGGCCGGTAACGCATGCAGTAGCTGTCGGCACACAGGAATGACCCGCCCTTGATCACCTTGCGCGGGATCTTGAACTGCGGCTGGGCGGGGTCGTAGCTGTCCTCCGCGCAACACGGGTGGCTGGACCGCGTCCCGGTGTACCAGTCGGTGGTCCATTCCCAAACGTTGCCCGCCATGTCGAACAGGCCGTAGCCGTTCGGCGGATAGCTCCCGACCGGTTTGGTTGTCCCGTAGCCGGTTTCGGGTAGGTAAGGGAACTCGCCGTGCCAGTAGTTGGCCAACTTCTGGTCGGGCCCTTCACGTTCGTTTCCCCACGTGTAAGCCGCTTGGTCAAGGCCGCCCCGCGCGGCGACCTCCCATTCGGCCTCGGTGGGCAGACCGCGCTCCGCCCAGTCGGCGTAGGCCTGAGCGTCCTCGAAGGCGATGTGCACAACGGGGTGATTATCCCGGCCTTTGAACGACGATCGAGGCCCACGCGGATGGTTCCAGCACGCTCCGGGTGTCCATGCCCACCACTGACTGATGTGCCGCAAGTCCACCGGTTCGGCAGTGCGCGTGAACACCATCGAGCCTGGCACAAGGTTCTCGGGTGGGGCGTCCGGATAGGCGGCTGGATCGAGCGGACGCTCAGCGACCGTGACATAGCGTGTGGCGGCGACGAATTCGGCGAACTCTGCGTTCGTCACCTGGTGGGTCTGGATCCAGAACCCGTCGACGGTGACCTCGTGGGCGGGGGATTCTTCGGGATAGTGCTCGTCGGAGCCCAGGATCGTGGTCTGCGGTGGAATCCAGACCATACCCTCGTCGAGGTCGACGTTTTGGCGGCTTTTACCCGCAGTTTCCCGCCCAAATGTTGGCTTGGACGGAATGTCGTCAGTCACTGAAGACGCACGACCAGTCGTTGCGCATGCTGACGACCGTCCACTTGTCCTTCTTCGCCCGCTTGAGTGCCTTCTCCGCGCCTGCGGTGTAATCGAATTCACGCTCGGCGTCGTCGTGCAGCACCAGCAGCTGCAGGCCGTGGGTGTACTCCAGCATCTCGATGTCGCCATTGGAATTTCCCGCGGCCAGAATCGGCCTGCGCCCGATCCGACCCCACAGCCGCACCGGTTTCATCGGCCCGTCGTCGAGGAACTCCGGCTGCGAGGTTGTCGTCAGATCACCGTTCTGGTAGATCAATCCAACCGAGCTTCCGACCACGCGTTCGGGTGGGATCCCGTACAGCGCGCCGGTGACCGGGCGCATGAAGTCCCGGCCGCCGCCGGACACGATGTAACACGTGAATGCCCTGGCCTCGAGATACCGCAGCAACTCGATCATCGGGCGGTACCCGCACGAAGTGTAGGGCCGCTTGAGTGTCGGGTGCGTGGCCTCGGCGAAGAACGCCTCGATGCGGCTGCGATGTTCCTCGACCGTAATCGCTTCGTGTGCGGTGAGTACCGCTGCCACAAGGATTTTCACGTCGGTATCGTCGCCCTGGTAGTGCTTGGTGACGGCGTCGCCAAGCCACTTCAGGTCGCCTTCGAACGCCGCCTTGTATGGCTGCTTCTTCCGCAGCGACGGATCGGCCTTGGCCTGCTCGGCGAACCGGCGCACCAGGAAGTCGAGCTGGATGTACATCGGCTTCTCGCACCACAGCGTGCCGTCGTTGTCGAACACCGCGACACGCTGATGCGGCTCAACGTAATCCGGTCCACCGTGGGTCGTCACCCGGTCCACGAAGTCGACGATCGCCGACTTCGTGGGCCCGTCGTTCCACGACTCCAGCATCAGTCTTTCGCCAGGAACTGGTGCAGCTTCTCGACCGCCTGGTCGACGCTGAAGCTCGCGGGCTCGTGACGCGGCGGGAATTCTTTGAATGTCTCAAGGAACTTCGTGGCCATCGCGGTCATATAGAAGATGAAGTAGTCGTGTCGTATTAGCCACTCGTAGTACGTGTTGGATGTGACGTCGGCGAACTCGTACGGGTCGGTGCGCAGGTTGTACAGCTTGGGCAGGCGCAGGTGTGTGAACGGCTCTGCCCACACTTGCAGCGTTCCCTTGCAGCGCTGCTCGAGGAACACGGCCTTCCAGTTCTCAAAACGCATTGCGACAAGATCGCCGTCGTCGGAGAAGTAGAAGAATCCGCGCCGCGGGCTGTGCTCGACCTCGCCGGTCAGGTAGGGCAACAGGTTGTACCCGTCGATGTGGACCTTGTACGTCATGTCGCCGATCTTGTGACCGCTCTTCAGCTTTTCGCTGACATCCGGGTCACCTGCGGCGGCCAGCAAGGTCGGCAGCCAGTCATGGTGCTGAATGATGTCGTTGGATATGACTCCAGCCTTGATCTTGCCGGGCCAGCGGATCATCTCCGGTACCCGGAACGCGCCTTCCCAGTTGGTGTCCTTTTCGCTACGGAACGGTGTCATGCCGCCGTCGGGCCAGGTGTTGCGGTGCGGGCCGTTGTCGGTGGAGTAGATGACGATGGTGTCCTCGGCGATGCCGAGTTCGTCGAGCACATCGAGCACGGTTCCCACGTTCTTGTCGTGGTCGATCATCACGTCGTGGTATTCCGATTGCCAGAGGCCGGCCTGTCCCCGGCTCTCGGGCTTGGCGTGCGTGTAGAGGTGCATGTGGGTGAAGTTGCACCACACGAAGAACGGGGTGCCCGCGGTGTGCTGCCGTTTGATGTAATCGACTGTGGCATCAGCGATGTCGTCGTCGATGGTTTCCATTCGCTTCTTGCCCAGCGGACCGGTGTCTTCGATGGTCTGCTTGCCGACTGGGCCGTACCTCGGGTCATCGGGTTCTGTCGATACCTCGTCGAGCGCCTTGCACTTGAGTACGCCCCGGGGTAAGGCGAATTCGTGGAGGCGGGGGAACTGATCGGCGTGCGGGTAGTCGAAGTTCTCAGGCTCCTCCTCGGCGTTGAGATGGTAGAGGTTGCCGAAGAACTCGTCGAAGCCGTGCACGGTCGGCAGGAATTTGTTCAGGTCGCCGAAGTGGTTCTTGCCGAACTGGCCGGTGGCATAGCCCAGGGGCTTGAGCAGTTCGGCGATTGTCGGGTCCTCCGCAGCCCAGCCGATGTCAACGCCGGGCACACCGACCTTGCTCATCCCGGTGCGATACACACTCTGCCCGCTGATGAATGCTGCGCGTCCCGCGGTGCAGCTTTGCTCGCCGTAGGAGTCCGTGAAGCGCATGCCCTCGTTCGCGATGCGATCGATGTTGGGCGTGCGATATCCCATCAGGCCGTCGCTGTAGCAACTCAAGTTGCTGATGCCGATGTCGTCCCCCCAGATGACCAGAATGTTCGGTTTCCCGTCCGGCATTTCGGCTCCAATCTTCAATTAGTATCCCCGTCGAGACTAGGCGCGCTAAGGCGCTGATTCCGCGTGTTTGGCCAATGATTCAGCGATTTGTGAGGTCGCGGACAAGCTTTGGGAATCGGCCGCGGTCTGGCCGAAAGATGTCGTGCGGCGAGTCGTGGAATTCATGCAGCTGTGCATCAGGAAACAATCGGTTGTACCGTGCCCACGCGTCGTCATCGACTAACGGGCTGCTGGGACTGCGTACTACCAGCAGCGGGCGCTGCAGCCGCGACAGGGGTTCCCAGAACGATCGTCCCTGCGCCGCGCTGAACGTCTTGAGGGCAGCGTCATAGTTGAGCCGCTCGCGAACCGGCGTGCCCCGCCACCGACCGTCCAGCAGGCGCCGAGCATGCGTCTCGGGCAAAACGATTTCGGCGGGCACGTAATCGCCGATCGAGATCGAGCGGACGCGGTCCGGATGCTCCACTGCCCATGCGATCGCGTAGGTCGTTCCACGGGAGAACGTCATGATGTGCACCGGCCCGTCTGTAACCGCGTCGACCACGGCGCCGACGTCCGAAGCGAGCGCGGCGAGGTCGTAACCGCTCTCCGGCGCGTCGCTGCGTCCGTGGCCGCGGAGTTCCATCACGACTGTCCGTCGTAGCAGCAGCGGCATGATCGTCGTGTAATCGTGGGCGAGATCCGTCATGCCAGGGACGAAGACGACAGGGGCGCCACGGTCTGGGCCGCCCGAATCGAGGTAGTGAATGCGTGTGTCGCCGTTGGTGGTAAAGCGTGTCCGGACCATCACGGGCATCGGCACCACAATGCCCGGTCGCTCTGGCCGCTGCGCGGTTTTGGTCCAAAGCATGCACAAGAGGCGCACGCTGTAACCGGAAGGTGATGGCGATGTACGACAAGGATCTGACCAACAAGTGGCGCGTCGAGATCGACTTCGACGAGGACGAAACCCACACGCACGCGACCGTGCGCGCGCAGTGCGCCGACGGCGAGACCGTGACCACGCTGGGGGACGCGTACCGGAACCCGAAGGACAGCAGTCAGCCGATGATCGGTGAGGAGATCGCCGCCGCGCGCGCCCTGATCGCCTTGGGCACCGAGCTGCTCCAGAGCGCGTCGTCGCGGATCGAGCAGGTCACGCACCAGCCGATCCACCTCTATCGCTGACTCGTGGCCCTTGCCGTCTGCCTGCTGTTCGACCGGCGATCCGAGCGGGCGGTGCGGGCGTTGTGGGACCGAGTCGAGGAGCAGGGCGTCGGCAGCCTGCGCTCGCATACTCATGGACGGCACGTGCCGCATATGTCGTACGCGGTGCTGCGGCGGTGGGACCACGCGGCGGTGACCGAAGCGCTCGTTGCGATCGGCGGGGGAGAACCCGTGGAGGTCAGCTTTGACGGAGTCGGGCTGTTCCGACGTGGCCGCACCTGGCTACTCGCGGGCGTGAGCGCCGACTTCGTGGCCCGCCAGCAGCGGGTCGTCGAGGCGGTCACCGCGACCGGCGCCGAACTGCACAAGCACTACCGTCCCGGTATCTGGCTACCGCACTGCTCGTTGGCTCCGCGAGCGACGCTGGCTCAGCTGCCAGGGGTGGTGGCGGCGGTGATGGATGTGCTACCGCTGCAGGCCCGGCTTGACCGGGCCGCACTTGTAAACAGCTCGACCGGCGAGATCAGCCCGCTGGCGGAGCTGCCCTGACCGTCACACCCCCGAACGTTCCTTACCGCTCGAAAAATCACCGAAATTTCGAGCGGTAAGGAACGTTCGCCACTAGGCGGGTACAGGGTTCGGGGCCGCACCCTTCATCTGATGGAACAGGTCGATGTAGTACGGGATACACTCCGCCATCGCCCGCTCGGTCGTGAACAGCGGCTGGTATCCGAGATCACGCTGCGCCTTGGCGATCGAGAAGTAGTTGTCGAGGTAAAGCCGCTCCACCGCAAGGGGTTCCAGCAGTGGCTTGGGCGGCGCGCCGAACCGGAAGTGGAACCACTGCCACACCGCCATCACGAACCACACCAGGCGACCCGGCACTCGGAGGTTCGGCCACGGCTGGCCACACGCGTCGACGACCGGCCGGGAGAACTCGAACATGTTGATCGGTTCGCCGTCGTTGATGAAGTACGCCTGCCCGGGTGCAGTCCCGCCGACAACCAGGTGCTCGGCGGCGAGGATGAAGCCGTGAATCAGGTTGTGTACGTAGGAGTTATCCAGCTTCACGTTCTTGCTGCCGACGAGCACCTTGACGTGACCGGCGAGCACGTTTTCGAACACCTTGCGGAACATCGTCTGATCGCCGCGGCCCCAGATGCCGCTCGGCCGGATCGAGCAGGTGAGCAGCCCGTCAACCCCGTTCTGCGACAACACGAACCGCTCGGCGACCACCTTGGTCTCGGTGTAGAGGTCGATGTAGCGCTCGGTGTAGGGGAGCGTCTCGTCGCCTCCGGAGATGCGCTGGCCACCCATGACCACGCTGTTGGACGCGGTATAGACGAACCGCTCGACACCTGCGGCCTGCGCGGCGTGCACGAGGTTCTTGGTGCCCTCGACGTTGACCGCGAAGCTGCGATGCCGGTACTCGTCGGTGACCGACGCGCCGCCCATCAGGTCGATGATCGCCGCGGTGTGGAAGATGGTGTCGATGCCGTCGACGGCGGCCGCCACGGTGTCGGGATCACAGATGTCGCCCTGGACCACTTCGAGTAGCGGATGGGCGGGCAGCGGGGACGGGGCCCGGTCGAAGGAGCGGACCTGCTGCCCGCGGTCCAGCAGTTCGGTCACCAGGTTGGCGCCTACGAAGCCGGAGCCTCCGGTGACCAGGACGCGGCCCAGCTCAGCGCGGACGTGAGGAGCAGCAGCATCAGGAGCCGGCGATGAATCACTCATGCGGCAGAGCATAAATGAAACGTGTTACAGTTTCGACCTCCTAGGCGAGGTGTGATGCCGGACTCAACCTTCGTCCTCGTCCCTGGAGGCCAGCACATCCTCCACCCGCTTGCGGGCGCCAGCTAAGTGCTGTTCACAGCGTTTAGCAAGCTCTTCGCCTCTTTCCCAGAGTTTCAGCGATGCATCCAGGTCGAGACCACCCTGCTCCAGTTGCTGCACGACTTCGATCAGCTCATCGCGGGCTTCTTCGTACCCCAACTCACTAATAGGCTTCACTCGACGCCCTCGCTTACGGCGGTGACGGCCCCGTCGGTGACGCGCACCCGCAATCGTGTGCCCGCAGGCGCATCGGCCGTCGTGCGCAGAATCGCTCCCGTCGCCGTCTGCACCACCGCGTATCCGCGGTCCAGCGTGGCCGCGGGTCCGAGTGTGGTGAGCCGCGCCGACAAGTGGCCGATCCGCTCGGATTCGGCCGCCACCAACCGGGTGATGTCCCGCCGGGCGGCGGCGCGGGCCCGATGGATGTCGTCGGCCCGCGCGGTCAGCGCGGCGAGCGGCTGGGCGAGCACCGGCCTGCTGCGCAGTTGCGACAGTGTGTGCTGCTCGCGGTGCACCCAGTTGCGAAGGGCGCGGGCGCAGCGCCGCCTCAGATCCGTGATGAGCGCCCGCTCGACCGCAGCGTCGGGGACGATCCGCTTCGCCGCATCGGTAGGGGTTGCCGCGCGGACGTCGGCGACGAGGTCGCACAGCGGGTTGTCCGGTTCGTGGCCGATCGCACTCACCACAGGCGTCGTGCATTTGGCGATCTCCCGGCACAACGTCTCGTCGGAGAAGGGGAGCAGGTCCTCGACGCTGCCGCCGCCGCGAGCGATGACTATGACGTCGACGGTGTCGTCGTGGTCCAGCTCGCGCAGTGCGTCGACGATCTGCGGCACCGCGTTCGGGCCCTGCACCACGGTGTTGCGCAGCTCGAATCGCACGGCCGGCCAGCGACCGGTGGCGACCGTCATCACATCACGCTCGGCCGCCGAGGCGCGGCCGGTGATCAGCCCGACGGTGCCGGGGAGAAACGGCAGCGGCCGCTTGAGCCGCGGGTCGAACAACCCCTCGGCGTCGAGTAGGCGGCGCAGTCTTTCGATGCGGGCCAACAGCGCGCCAAGGCCAACGGCCCGAATCTCGCTGATACGCAGGCTGAATGAGCCGTTGCGGGTGTAGAACTGCGGCTTGCCCAGCATGATCACCTGGGTGCCTTCGGAGAGCGGCACCGGGGCGTCGGTCACGAGATCGCGAGGGCAACTGACGGTCAGCGACATGTCGGCGGCAGGATCACGCAATACCATCCACGCGGTCGGCCCCCGCAGTTTGAGCTCGGTCAGTTGGCCTTCGATCCACACCGTGCCGAGCCGGTCGATGTACTTGGCGACGCGAGTGGCGACGGCCCGCACCGGCCAGGGATTGTCGGGGGACTTGCCCTGTTCGGGTTCGGTCACTTGGCGGTCGCGCGGGTGATCCTGTTGGACAGCAGAGTCTGGAACGGTGCCCGCGACTTGGTGGCGTCCTCGTACGCCAGCAGCGCCTCGAGGTCGTGGACACGCAGCGAAGACAGCCGGGCCCGCAACTGAGCCAGCGTGAGCGACTCGTAGTCGAGCTCGGCGACGATGTCGGGCGGGTCGGTGCCTGCCGAATTCGTCGCCTTGGCAGGCGTCGGGTCGACGTTGTCCGGTTCGCCGCCGGTGAACAACGCGAAGCGGCCCTCGGTCAGGCGTTCGCCGTCGATGCTCGGCTTGGCACGCTCGCCGTCCTCGAGGTCCTCGTCAAAGGTGGCCCACTCCGGCTGCTCCTCTTTCGGCGGGAACAAGTGGTCGAGCGCCTCGTCACCCTTGATGACCAGGTCGGCGAAGTCCTGCTGCACCTTCATCACGAGGTGGGCAAGCTGGCTCGCGAAGGTCATCGGGTACATCAGGATGGTCTGCGGAAGCTTTCGGGTTTCCTCGATGGCGGTTACCGCCGCACCTACCAGCAGACGGACCCCATACGGTGCAGTTGCCATGGCCTCAAGACTACGGGCGATCGTCTGGCTGGCCTCGGTAGGTCGTCCATCAGTACCCTTGGAGCCATGCCGCCGACGATAAATATGGGGATTCCGGGTGCCTCCAGCTCGGTGACCGGCGGTGCTACCGGTAAACGGGTGCTGCTGGCCGAGCCGCGCGGGTATTGCGCGGGTGTGGATCGCGCCGTCGAAACGGTGGAACGCGCGCTGGAGAAGCACGGCGCCCCGGTGTACGTACGTCACGAGATCGTGCACAACCGACACGTGGTCGACACGTTGGCCAAGGCGGGCGCCGTCTTCGTCGACGAAACCGACGAGGTGCCCGAAGGCGCGATCGTGGTGTTCTCCGCCCACGGCGTCGCGCCGACCGTGCACACCAACGCCGCCGACCGCAAGCTTCAGGTAATCGACGCCACCTGTCCGCTCGTCACCAAGGTGCACAACGAGGCGAAGCGGTTCGCCCGCGACGACTACGACATCCTGCTGATCGGCCACGAGGGCCACGAGGAGGTCATCGGCACCGCCGGTGAGGCGCCGGACCACGTGCAGCTGGTGGACGGGCCGGACGCCGTCGACGACGTCACCGTGCGCGACGAGAACAAGGTGATCTGGCTGTCGCAGACCACGCTGTCCGTCGACGAGACGATGGAAACCGTGCGGCGGCTGCGGGAGCGCTTCCCGACGCTGCAGGATCCGCCCAGCGACGACATCTGCTACGCGACCCAGAACCGTCAGGTCGCGGTCAAGGCGATGGCTCCGGAGTGCCAGCTGGTGATCGTGGTCGGCTCGCGGAACTCGTCGAACTCGGTGCGGCTGGTCGAGGTGGCGCTGGGCGCCGGCTCGGACGCCGCCCATCTGGTGGACTACGCCGACGACATCGACCCGGCCTGGCTCGAAGGGGTAACCACGGTCGGCGTCACGTCCGGCGCTTCGGTGCCCGAGGTGCTGGTGCGCGGTGTCCTCGAGCGGCTGGCCGAATACGGCTACGAAATCGTGCAGCCGGTGACGACCGCCAATGAGACGCTGGTGTTCGCGCTGCCGCGGGAGATCCGCCCGGCGCGCGCGTGATGCGCTTGCGCCGCCAGCTGTTAGCTCTGTTCACCACGCTCGTCTTTGCGATGGCCGGGTGCGGCGACAATGCGACCGATCGGTTGAACACCGCGGCGCGCACGTTCGCCGACGCCCTCAGCAAGGGTGACGCACAGGCGGCGGCCGCCGTCACGAGCGATTCGGCGCAGGCGTCCGATACGCTCGGCAAGCTGTTCGACAGCCTTGGCAAGAACGCCCATTTCGAGGTGTCCGCGGTCGATCACAAAGACAGTGACGCGACTCTGCGCCTCGCCGCAACGTGGAAATTCGGCAAGGACGGCCGCAACCAGTGGACCTACACCACCACGGGTAGCGCGAGCCAAAACGGCGACGAGTGGAAGATCCGATGGGATCCGGCGACGGTCGCCCCCGGCCTCGGCACCGGCCCGCTGTCGTACACCACGCTGACCCCCGACCCCGCCGCCCGGGTGCTGGACCGCACGGGCGCGGATCTGTTGACCCAGCAGGTGGTCACGCTGGTCAACGTGTCTCCAGGCGCCGACGTGAATGCCGTTGCAGCGCTGCTCAATCCGATCGACGCCGGTATCACCGCGGAATCGCTGCAGTCGCAGCTGAGCGCGGCCAGCGGCCAGCCGGTCACCGCGGTCACGCTGCGCGCGGAGGATCTGGCCCCCATCGAGGATGCGCTGTCGGCGATGCCGAACGTGACGCTGGCCCCGCAGGCACGGCTGCTCACCACCGACAAGGCGCTCACGTCGCCGACGTTGTCCGGGCTGTCCGACCTGTGGCAGCACGCCACCGACGACGCCGCCGGATGGGCGGTCGGCGCACAGACCGCCACCGGCAGCCAACGGGTCGGCGGGCAGGACCCCAAGACCGTCGCCGACATCGCGAGCACACTCGACATCGGCATGTCGCGCGCCGCCGAGGATGCATTGGCCCCGATTCCCACGCCTGCCGCGTTGGTGGTGATCCAGCCCTCTACGGGTGACGTGCTCGCCGTCGGCCAGAACCCCTCCGCGGACGCGCAGGGCCCGATCGCGCTGACGGGCCTCTATCCGCCTGGCTCGACCTTCAAGACGGTGACCGTCTCCGCTGCTTTGCAGGCCGGCCAGGTGACGCCGGACAGCGTCGTCGCCTGCCCGGGCACCGAGAACATCGAGGGCCGCCAGATCCCCAACGACGACAATTTCGACCTCGGCCAGGTGCCGCTGCATACCGCCTTCGCGCGGTCATGCAACACCACGATGGGCCGGCTCGCGGTAAATCTGCCTCCCGACGGCCTCACCAAGGCCGCCGCCCAACTGGGCCTGGGAATCGACTACACCGCGCCCGGCATGACCACTGTCACCGGCAAGGTGCCCGTCGCCGACACGTCAGCGCTGCGTGTGGAGGAGGGCATCGGCCAGGGTCAGGTCACTGCGTCACCGTTCGGCATGGCGCTTGTGGCCGCCGCGCTGGCGCATGGTTCGGTGCCATTGCCCGCGATCGTCGCTGGCCAACCCGGCAAGCCCGACCATGCTCCGGCCCCGCTGCCTGCAAGCGTCGACGATCAAGTGAAATCGATGATGCGCGAGACGATTACGAGTGGCACCGCCACCCAGCTGCAAGACATCCCCGACATGCTCGGCAAGACCGGCACCGCCGAATACGTCGACAACACGCACGCACACGGCTGGTTCGTCGGCATCGATGGCGACCTCGCGCTGGCGGTATTCATCAGTGACGCGGGCAGTTCTGGGTTGGCTGTGGACGCCGCCGGTCGATTTCTGCGCGCGCTGAAGTAAGGCTGCGACGGCGGGTATTCGCGCATTGCAAATCAATTTCAATGCCCGCTGCCCGCCCCGTATTTGCAGTTACTATCGCGTTGAGGGTTAGGGGGGTGGCCGAAATTGGGGTCCCCGGTCGCAGTTGACGCACGGTCCTCCGCGGCGTCGGTGCGACGACTTGCCCGAACCACGCCAGGCGTCATCGGCATCATCGCGCTTGCTGTGGCGGCCGTCTGCGTGATCGCCGGCTTGGTGTGTGGGGCCCAGCTCAACGGGCGGATCGACGAGCGCAACGCCGTTCTGACCCACTCTGAGCCGTTCGCCTACGCGGCGCAGAACCTCTACGCCGCCCTCTCGGCCGCCGATGCCGCTGCAGCGTCAGCGTTTCTCTCCGGCGGGGTCGAAACAGGCCCGATGCGGGAGCAATACCAACAAGCCTTGGCGCGCGCCGCGTCGGCGCTCGCAGACGCGACCGCCGGCACGACGGATATTCAAACCCGCACCGCAATGGCGGAGATATCGGAGCAGCTGACCGCCTACACCGGACTCGTCGAAGCGGCACGGGCGAATAACCGGCAGGGCCACGTGATTGGTTCCGCCTATTTGCGAGAGGCCTCATCGTTGATGCAGACGTCGCTGCTTCCCGCGGCCGAGAAGGTTTACACAACCAATCTCGCCACAGTCAAGAAAGACCAGCGCGCCATCGGGTCGCTGCCCATACTCAGCCTCGCGCTCTTGGCGCTCGCCCTCGCAGCGACCGGTGTCGGTTCGGTGATCATGTATCGCCGCACGAACCGGCAGTTCAACATCGGGCTTGTCGTTGCGGCGGCCATCGTCGTGCTGGTGATCGGGTGGGTGGTTGCGGCCACTCAGATGGCGGCGGGCGAGATCGAGCGCAGCCGAACCGAAGGCAGTGAGAAGTTCGAGCAACTTGCGCAGGCGCGCATCCTCGCCCAGCAGGCTCGCACAGACGAGACCCTGGAGCTGATTTCCCGGGGAGACATCTCCGCCGGAGAAAAATCGTTCCACGGCCACATGGATGAGCTGAGCAAGCTGCTCGACGCCGCACCCGCGGCCGCCAAGGATGCCGTTCAGAAATGGATCGCCAGCCATCAAAAGCAGGTCGAGGTGTACAACAACGGCGATTACCTGGCCGCTGTGGCCCAAGCGATCGAGCCCGATCCGGCCGCTTCCGCCGCGCAGTTCGCTGCTGTCGAATCCAGCTTGCGCGACGGAATCGAGCGAACGCGCGAAACGATGCGAGATCGAGTGGCCGCGGCTGGCGCATGGCTGGCCTGGAGTCCCACGGGGACTCTTGTGCTGATGGTCGTCGCTGCGTCAGCGGCTT
>Ga0207675_100000489_pt1 | contig 38420 bp, 19 predicted proteins | sample KBSSwiS42_FD_184305 | JGI IMG/M metagenome (GOLD analysis project Ga0207675, IMG submission 184305) | Switchgrass rhizosphere microbial communities from Kellogg Biological Station, Michigan, USA - KBS Switchgrass S4-2 (SPAdes) (version 2) | ecosystem: Host-associated > Plants > Roots >...
TGGAGAAGGGCCCTGGCGGCGTGTTCGACGAGCTGCATCTGCGCCCGGTGGCACGCCGTGCGCCCGGGCCCGGCGAGGTGGAGATCCGCGTCGTCGCCGCGGGGCTGAACTTCCGCGACGTGATGAACGCCGTGGCGTTGCGCGACGACCCCGAGCCGTTGGGCGGCGAATGCGCCGGCCGGGTGGTCGCGCTCGGCGATGGCGTCGAAGGCGTGGCCCTCGGCGACCACGTGGTCGCCCTCGCCAACGCATCGATGGCCAGCCACGCCACGACGTCGGCGCGCTTGGTGCGGCCGATCCCGCACGGCCTCGACTTCGCCGCGGCAGTGACGCTGCCGTTCGCATTCATGACCGCGCTGCACGCGTTGCACACGCTCGGCCGGCTGTCGCGCGGCCAGTCGGTGCTGATCCACGCTGGGGCCGGCGGCGTCGGCATGGCGGCGATCCAACTCGCCCGCGCCGCCGGCGCGCGCATCTTCAGTACCGCTGGTACCGAGGCCAAACGCGAGCGGCTGCTGACGCTCGGCGTGGAACAGGTGTTCGACTCGCGCAGCACGCTGTTCGCACAGCAGGTTTTGCGGGCCACTCAAGGCCACGGCGTCGACGTCGTGCTCAACTCGCTGAGCGGCGAGTTCATCGCCGCCAGCGTGTCATGCCTGGCGCCGCACGGGACCTTCCTCGAAATTGGGAAACGCGACATCTGGAGCAATGAGCGTTTCGCCACCGTGCGCCCGCAGGGTCGTTATCACGCGATCGACCTCGCGCGCATGCGGTTGCAAGAGCCGGGCAACACGGCGGCGTTGTTCGACGACGTGCTGCAGCGCGTGCAGCGCGGCGAACTGAGCCCGCTGCCGCAGCATCGATTCCCCCTGCAGCAGGCCGCCGACGCGTTTCGCTTCATGGCCATGGGCCGCCACGTCGGCAAGGTGGTGCTGACGCTGGACGATCCGCATGCCGCTTCGATGGCGGCGATCAGCCCACGCGCCAGCTACCTGGTCACCGGCGGCCTGTCGGGGCTGGGCCTGCTGACCGCCCAGCGGCTGGTCGAACGCGGTGCCCGCCATCTACTGCTGGTCGGTCGCAGTGCGCCCGGCGCTGCGGCACAGGCGGTGCTGACCACTTTGCGCGATGCCGGCGCGCAAGTGCAGGCCATGCAGGCCGATCTGGCCGACCCGTCCGCGGTGGCGCGTGTGCTGGCGGCCATCGATCCGGCCGCGCCGCTGCGCGGCATCGTGCACTCGGCGGGCCTGCTCGAGGACGGCGCGCTGCTGCAGCAAGACTGGCCCCGCTTCGTGCGCCCGCTGGGCCCCAAGGTCGACGGCAGTTGGGCGCTGCATGCGCAGACAGCGCACCTGCGGCTCGACTTCTTCGTCCTCTTCTCGTCGATGGCCTCGGTGCTGGGCTCCGCGGGCCAGGGCAACCATGCCGCTGCCAACGCGTTCATGGATGCGCTGGCGGGGGCACGCCGCGCCGCTGGCATGCCGGCGCTCAGCATCTCGTGGGGCGCCTGGAGCGTCGTCGGCGCAGCCGCGCAACGACGGGTCGACACCCGCATTGATGCCCAGGGCATCGACCCCATCGCGCCGGCGCGCGGCCTGGAACTGCTGGAGTCGCTGATGTCCAGTGCCGGCGCGCCGCATGTGGCCGTGTTCCCGGTGCGCTGGACGACCTTCCTCACGCAACCGCAAGCCGCGTCGCCGATGCTCGATGAGCTGCGTGCGCTGCAGCGCGCGGATGTGCGCGCCGCGGCCACGACGGCGACCGCGGACGCTGCGCCGGGCAACGATTGGCTGGTGCGGTTGGCGCAGGCTGGCCCAGCCAAGCGTCATGAGTTGCTGTTGTCGTTCGTCGGCGAGCAGGTGGCCCGCGTGATCGACGCCGCCAGCGCCAATGCAATCGATCCCCGGCAAGCGCTCAACGAATTGGGCCTGGATTCGCTGATGGCAGTGGAGCTGCGCAATCGGCTTGGCAGCGGCCTGGCGCTGCGGCGCAGCCTGCCGGCGACGCTGGTGTTCGACCATCCGACGATGGAGGCGTTGGCGCGATACTTGGAGCAGACCGTGGCCCCGCCGCCGGCCGCCGAGGCGCCGGCGGCTGTCCCCGAGCCCACCGACGCCCTGGGCACCATCGATGAGCTGAGCGACGAAGAAGTCGATCGGCTGTTCGCCGCGAAGCTGAGGAGGCCCTAGGTGTCGGACTTCCTGGCCCGCATCAGCCAATACTCGCCCAAGCGGCTGGCGCTGCTCGCCGACGAGCTGAACACGCGTGTGCAACGTCTCGAGCAGTCGCTGCACGAGCCGATCGCGCTGGTGGGCATTGGCTGCCGCTTGCCCGGCGGGGTCGACTCGCCGCAAGCGTACTGGCAGCTGCTGCGAGAGGGCGTCGACGCGATCACCGAGGTGCCCCGCGAGCGCTTCGACGTCGACGCGCACTACGATCCCGACCCGGACCGCGCCGGCAAGATGTCCACCCGCTGGGGTGGCTTCGTCGGCCCGGTCGACGGCTTCGACGCCAGTTTCTTCGGCATCTCGCCGCGCGAAGCGCAGAGCATGGATCCGCAGCAGCGCCTGCTGCTGGAGACGAGCTGGCGCGCGCTCGAACACGCCGGCATCGCGCCGCCGACGCTGGAGAACAGCCGCACGGGTGTCTACGCCGGTCTGTCGGCCGGTGACTACTGGCAATTGCTCAAGGGCAACGGCACAGCGTCGTTCGATGCCTACACCGCCTCGGGCATCGCCCACAGCATCGCCTCTGGGCGCCTGTCGTACGTGCTTGGCCTGCACGGGCCGAGCGTGTCGATTGACACCGCGTGCTCGTCGTCGCTGGTGGCCATCCACCAGGCGGTGCACAGCCTGCGGCGCGGCGAGTGCGATATGGCGCTGGCCGGTGGCGTCAACCTGATCCTGAGTCCCGACATCACGATCGCGCTGTCGCGCTCGCACATGCTGGCGCCCGACGGCCGCTGCAAGGCATTCGACGCCCGCGCCGACGGCTTCGTGCGCGGCGAGGGTTGCGCGATGGTGGTGCTCGAGCGCCTGTCCGATGCGCAAGCGCACGGCCACCGCGTGATCGCGGTGATCCGCGGCTCTGCCGCCAACCAGGATGGCCGCAGCAACGGATTGACCGCGCCCAACGGTCCATCGCAGGAAGCGGTGCTGCGCGACGCGCTGGCCGACGCGGGGCTCGAGGCGGCCCAGGTGGGCTACGTCGAAGCGCACGGCACCGGCACCTCGCTGGGCGATCCGATCGAGGTGCAGGCGATGGCGCACGTGCTCGGCACCGGCCGGCCCGCCGAGCAAGCGCTGCTGATCGGCTCGGTGAAAGCCAACCTCGGCCACCTGGAGGCCGCTGCCGGCGTGGCCGGCTTCATCAAGCTGGCGCTGGTGCTGCAGCACGGCGAGATTCCGCGCCAACTGCATCTGCAGCAGCCCAACCCGTTCATCCCTTGGGATGAACTGCCGGTGCGAGTGCCGACCGCGTTGACGCCGTGGGAGCGCCCACCGGGCGGACGACGCATCGGTGGCGTCAGCTCGTTCGGGTTCAGCGGCACCAACGTGCACTTGATCCTCGAAGAGGCTCCCGCCGTTGAACGGCCGGCGGATGCGCCCGTCGCGGCACGCCCGTTGCAGGTGTTGACCGTGTCGGCACGCACCGACGCGGCACGCGATGCGCTGGCGCGCGAATATGCCTCGCTGCTGCGCACGCCCGGCGTCGCTCTGGACGGCATCGTGCACGCCGCCAACGCGGGCCGCGCCCACTTCACGCAGCGGCTCGCGCTGACGGCCGCTGACGCCGGCACTGCGGCGCTCTTGCTGGAGCAGCACTTGGCCGGTCAGCAGCCCACCGCCGTGCGCGCGGGCGCAGCGCCGTTGCGCGCACCGCGCGTGGCCTTCGTGTTCACCGGCCAGGGCTCGCAATACGTCGGCATGGCGCGCGCGCTGTACGACAGCGAACCGGTGCTTCGCGCCGAGATCGACCGCTGCGATGCGCTGCTGCGCGGCAAGCTGCCGCGGCCACTGCTGGAGGTGCTGTACCCGGCGCCCGGCGACACCTCACCGATCGACGACACGGCCTACACGCAGCCGGCGCTGTTCGCGCTGGAGTTCGCGCTGGCCCGTTTGTGGATGTCGTGGGGCGTGGTGCCGCACGCGGTGCTCGGCCACAGCGTGGGCGAATACGTGGCCGCCTGCGTGGCGGGCGCCTGCAGCCTCGAGGACGGCCTGGCGCTGGTGGCCGAGCGCGGCCGCTTGATGGCGGCGCTGCCATCGGGGGGCGCCATGGCCGCGGTGATGGCCGACGCGCAGCGCGTGCAGGCGGCGCTGGCACCGTGGTCGCGCGAGCTGTCAATTGCCGCCATCAACGGCCCGATCAACACCGTGGTGTCCGGCGCGTCGGGCGCGCTCGACGCGCTGCTGGCGGCGCTGCAGCGCGACGGCATCGAGGCCACGCGCCTGAAGGTCTCGCACGCGTTCCACTCGCCGCTGATGGAGCCAATGCTCGACGCGTTCGAGTCCCGTGCCGCGTCGATCGCCTGGCAGGCGCCGCAGATCGACCTGATCTCCAACGTCAGCGGCGAGCGCGCGGGCGCCGAGTTCACGCGCCCGCACTATTGGCGCACGCACGTGCGCGCGCCGGTTCAGTTCGCGCGCGCCATGCAGACGTTGGCGCACATCGGGTGCGACATCGTGCTCGAAGTGGGCCCGCATCCGACATTGCTCGGCCTGGGTCGCGCCTGCATCGAGGGCGAGCAGCGGCTGTGGCTGCCATCGTTGCGCCGCGGCCAGGGCGATGCCGACACGTTGTTGGCCAGCCTGGCGTCGTTGTATGTGGCCGGGGTGCCGGTGCAATGGGCGCGAGTCGGGCCGCCCGCCGCGCGCGAGCCGGTACCGCTGCCGGGTTATCCGTTCCAGCGCGAGCGCTTCTGGGTCGAACCGACGCCTGCCACTGCAGCAGCGCCCGACGCGCCGTTGCTGCATCCGCTGCTCGGCCATGAGGTGCTGCATCCGTTCGGCCGCGAGCGGCTGTTCTCTGCGCGCCTGCACCTCCAGGCGCATCCCTACCTGCGCGACCATCGCATTCAAGGCCAGCTGCTGCTGCCGTCGCCCGTGCACATGGAGATGGCCTGCGCGGCGGCACGGCTGCTGTGGGACGACGCCCGCGTCGAGTTGAGCGATCTGGTCGTGCACCAGGCGCTGGCCCTCGACGGCGATGAACCCCCGTCTGTGCAATGCGCCGTGTCCCTGCCAGCCGACGGCGAATCGGAATTCCGCGTGCTGTCGCGAGCCGAGGCTGGTTGGACGACGCTGGCCACGCTGCGGCTGCGCCGGCTGACCGAGATGCCGCCCCCGGCAGACCTGGCGGCGTTGCGTGCGCAGGCGTGGGAGACGGCTTCAGTGGACGAGCACTATGCCTGGCTGCAGTCGCTCGGCCTCGAGTTCGGGCCCTGCTTCCGGGGCATTCAGTCGATTGGCCGCCGCGACGGCGAATCGCTGGCCGCGGTGACGTTGCCGCCGTCGTTGCAGCAACAGGCCGAGCATGTGTGCCTGCATCCGGCTTTGCTCGATGCCTGCTTCCACGCGGTCGGCGCCGTTCTGCCGGCCGCTGCGCGCGGCCCGGGCGACGCATTCCTGCTGATGCACGTGGAGCGGCTGCGGGTGCACGCACCGCTGGGCCCGATGGTGTGGGCATACGCGCGGCTGCACGAGGCGCAGCGCGAGGTGCCGTGGCACGAGCGCGAGACGTTCCAGGCGGCACTGTGCCTGTACGACGCCGACGGGCGCACCCTGGCCGAGTTCCATGGCTTGCACTTCAAGCGCGCCCCGGCAGCCACATTGCTCGCGCACAAGCTGCCCGCGCCCGTGCGCGCCATGCTGCACGAGGTGGCCTGGCGCGACCTGGACGCCGCGGCCACCCCGTTCACACCGCAGCAGCTGCACCAGGGGATGGCGGCGCTATGCAGCGAATTGGCCGTTCGTCATCAACTCGATCGTTACGGCCGCTTTCTACCCAAGCTGGATAGCCTGGCGGCCGCCTACATCGCGCAAGCGCTGCGCACGCTGGGCGTGCCGCTGCATGCCGGCCAGATCGTGCAAACGCGCTCGCTGATGGCCGAGCTGGGTGTGCTCGGCCGCCACGATCGGCTGCTGCAGCGCATGCTGGAAATCCTGGGCGAGGATGGCACCTTGGTACGCGACGGCGAGCGCTGGCGCGTCGAGAACGCGCCTCCGTCGTCGGACCCCGACGCGATGGCGCGCTCGTTGATGGCCGAGCACCCGGACGCCGACGCCGAGATCGTGCTGACGCAGCGCTGCGCCCGCGAGCTGGCACTGGTGCTGCGCGGGCGCGCCGACCCGTTGGCGTTGCTGTTCCCTGCAGGCTCGCTGTCCGACACCGAACGCCTGTACCGCAGTTCGCCGCCGGCGCAGGCCTACAACAGCCTGATCGCGCACGTGCTGGCGCGAGTCGCCGCCGGTCATGGCAGCGGCCGTCCGCTGCGCGTGCTGGAGGTTGGGGCTGGCACCGGCAGCACCACCTCGTATGTCTTGCCGGCGTTGGGGACGACGCCAGTGGAGTACACGTTCACCGACGTCTCGCCGCTGTTCCTGAACCGGGCCCGCGAGAAGTTCTCGTCCCACGCAGGCTTGCAGTACCGCTTGCTCGACATCGGCCAGCCGCCGACTGCGCAGGGTTTCCAGGCGGGCCTGTTCGACGTCGTCATCGGTGCCAACGTGCTGCACGCCACCAGCGACCTCGCACGCAGCCTCGGCCACGTGCGGCAATTGCTGAGTCCGGGTGGCCTGCTGGTGCTGCTGGAGGGCACGCTGCCGCAGCGCTTCGGTGACCTGACGGTCGGTCTGCTCGAAGGGTGGTGGGCGTTCGAAGACACGCAGCGCAGGCACTACGCGCTGATGCCGAGGCCGGCCTGGCTGGCACTGCTGCGCGAGTGCGGGTTTGGCTCGGCGCAGGCTCTGTCCGGCGATGAAGCGCACGCCGTATGGTCGCAGCAGGCTGTGTTCGTCGCCGAGGCAGCGCAGGCCGAGCGCGTGAGCGCGCGCTGGCTGGTCGTGCCCGACAGCGCCGGCGTCGCTGAGCGCCTGGGTAGCGTGCTGCAGGCCGGCGGCGATGTGGTCGAGCAATTGCCAGCCGAAGCGCCCGCTGCCGCGTTGCGTGAGGCGCTGTCGCGCCCCACGCCGGTGACCGGCATCGTGTCGCTGGCATCGCTGGACCATGGCGTTCGCGACGACGACATCGACACGGCGACCCTGATGGCGGGCCAACAGGCGTCGCTCGGCGCCACGCTCGAGCTGGTGCAGACGCTGGCCGCTGCCAGCACGCCCGACACGCCGCCGCTGTGGCTGATCACGCGCGGCGGCCAGTCGGTGCAGTCCGGCGAGGCGGCCGATCCGGCGCAGGCCACGCTGTGGGGCTTGAGCCACGTGATCACCATCGAGCAGCCGCAGCTGTGCTGCCGTCGCATCGACCTCGACCCCGCCGCCTCGTCGGCGCAGGCGGCCGACGCCATCGCCGACGAACTGCGCGGCGCCAGCAGCGAAGACCAGATCGCGCGCCGCGGCGCACGCCGGCTGGCGCGCCGGCTGATTGCCGCCAGCGCCGCGCGGGATCCCACCGGGCTGGTGCCGATGGAGATTCCGGCGCAACGCAGCGTCCTGGTCACTGGCGGCTTGGCGGGGCTCGGCCTGCGGGTCGCACGGTGGCTTGCCGACCGTGGCGCACGCCATCTGGTGCTGATGGGGCGGCGCGCGCCCAGCGTGCATGCGCTGGCCGAGATTGACACGCTGCGCGCACGCGGCGTCCAGGTGTTGATCGCGCAGGCCGACGTCGCGCAGGTGGCCGACGTCGAGCGTGTGCTGGCCGAAGCGCAGCGCACGATGCCCGCGTTGGCTGGCGTGATGCATGCCGCCGGAGCGCTCGACGACGGCGTCCTCACCGCGCTGACGTGGCCGCGCTTCGAGACCGTGATGGCCGCCAAGGTGCGCGGCAGCTGGAACCTGCACCGCCTCAGCGGACCACTCGACTTCTTCGTGATGTTCTCCTCCGGTGCGTCATTGGCCGGGTCCGCCGGGCAGGCCAACCACGCGGCAGCCAACGCCTTCGAGGACGCGCTGGCGTGGTACCGCCAGGCGCATGGGCAGCCCGCGCTGAGCATCAACTGGGGCCCGTGGGGCGAGATCGGCGCAGCGGTGGAGCGCGAGCTCAAGCAACCGGGGTCACTCGATGCGATCGCACCGGCCGACGGCTTGGCGGCGCTCGAGTTCCTGTTGCGGCGCGATCCATCCAGCGGCCTGTGCGGCCGCGCGCAGGCGGCCGTGCTGGCCACCGACTGGGCGCACCTGCGAGCCGCGCATGACAACGGCACGCTGGGGCCGCTGTTCCAGGAGCTCGTGCCCCGCGCACTGCACCCCGTCGCGCCCGCCGCCGCTGTCGCGGTCGCGGCCCACGAACCCACCCTGCTCGAACGCCTGGCCTCCACCACCCCCAACCGACGCCGCGCCGCGTTGCGCGATCATGTGCGCCAGCTGGCCGCGAAGGTGCTGGGCGTCGCACGGGCCGACGCCTTGCCTCTGGAGGAACCCTTGCGCCAGCTGGGCCTGGACTCGTTGATGGCCGTGGAGCTGCGCAACCTGCTGGGCAAGGCAGTCGGGCGGACGCTGCCGGCCACCGTCACGTTCGACCATCCGTCGGTGGCGGCGCTGGTGGACCATCTGGCCGCTGCGGTGCTGGTGGGCGAACTGGCCGCGCAGGCGACCGCTGCGTCGGCGGCCATGCCAGGGCCGGCCACGCCGCTGCCGGCCTTGCGCAGCGAACTCGATGCCCTCAATGAAGAGCAACTCGCCGAGCAACTGTTGAACCGGCTCGATCAACTCGGCAGCCGAGAGACCCTGTGAGCGACACGCGCCAACCCGACCACGCGGCGCTGCTCAAGCGCTCGCTGATCGCCATCGATCAACTCCAGGCCAAGCTGGCGGCGCTGGAGCGCGAACGCGCGGAACCAATTGCCATCGTCGGCGTCGGCTGCCGCTTTCCGATGGGCGCCGACAGCCCGGCGGCGTTCTGGGCGCTGCTACGCAATGGTGTCGATGCGGTCACCGAGGTCCCCAAGGAGCGCTGGGACGCCGACGCGTTCTACGATCCCAACCCCGATACGCCGGGCAAGAGCTACACCAAGTGGGGCGCCTTCGTGCGCAACGTAGATCGCTTCGATGCCGCTTTCTTCGGCGTATCGCCCCGCGAGGCTGCCAGCATGGACCCGCAGCAGCGCCTGCTGCTCGAGGTGACCTGGGAAGCGCTGGAGAACGCGGCCATCGCCCCGGCGTCATTGGCCGGCACCCAAACGGCCGTGTATGTGGGCATCACCACCCAGGACTACACGTTGCAGTTGACCGAGGCCGTGGGCTTTCGCAACGGCGATGCCTACACGCCATCGGGCACTGCGCATAGCGTCGCAGCCGGACGCTTGTCGTACGTGCTGGGACTGCACGGCCCGAACGTCGCCGTCGACACCGCCTGCTCGTCGTCGCTGGTCGCGCTGCACTGGGCTGTGCAAAGCCTGCGCACGCGCGAGGCGGATGCGGCCCTTGCCGGCGGCGTCAACCTCACGCTCACGGCCGATGGCTCGGTGCTGACGTCGCGCGCTCGCATGATGTCGTTCGACGGCCGCTGCAAGACCTTCGACGCCACGGCCGACGGCTACGTGCGCGGCGAAGGCTGCGGCATGCTGGTGCTCAAGCGTCTGTCCGACGCGCAACGCGACGGCGACCGCGTGCTGGCGCTGATTCGCGGTTCCGCGCTCAATCAAGATGGCCGCAGCAGCGGACTCACCGCACCCAACGGACCTGCACAGGAAGCCGTGATCCGTGCCGCATTGGCCAATGCGCGAGTCAAGGCGGCCGAGGTCAGCTACGTCGAGGCGCACGGCACCGGCACACCGCTGGGCGATCCGATCGAGATCAAGGCGCTGATCCATTCCTATGCCGGGGAGCGGCGCCAGCGCCCGCTGCCGGTGGGATCGGTCAAGACCAACATCGGCCACCTGGAGGCCGCCGCCGGTATTGCCGGGGTCATCAAGACCGTGCTGGCGCTGCAGCATCGCCAGATCCCGCCGCACCTGCACCTGAAGAAACCGAGCCCGATGATCGAGTGGGATCCAGCGGCCATCACCGTGCCCATCGCGCTGTCGGACTGGGACACACCACCGGACGTGCCGCGCCGCGCCGGCATCAGCTCGTTCGGGTTTTCCGGCACCAACGCGCACGTGATCCTCGAAGAGGCTCCGCCTCACCCTGCAGTCGCGCCGGCGTCGGGACCGCAGGCCCTGCTGTTGTCGGCGCAGACTCCGGAAGCGCTCGCCGCCTCGGCCGCGGCGCTGGAACGCGCACTCGACGCGAACGACGCGCCCGCGCTCGACCAAGTGGCCGCGACGCTGGCACTTGGCCGCTCGCAGCTGGCCGAACGCTGCGTGCTGGTGGCCGCCGACCTGGCTGACGCGCGCGCTCAGTTGACACACCTGGCGCGCGGCGACCTGCCACCGCAGGTTGCGCGCGCGCGGGCTGACAGTGCACCGGAGATCGTGTTCCTGTACACCGGGCAGGGTTCGCAGCATCCCGGCATGGCGCGCGGCCTGTACCAGACACAGCCGGTGTTCCGCGACGCGATGGACCGCTGCGCGGCCATCCTGGTCGGTCAACTGGAGCGACCGCTGCTCGACGTGATGTTCGGTGCCGGCGACGCGCTCGACGATACCGCCTACACGCAGCCCGCCCTGTTCGCACTGGAGTACGCGCTGACGGCGTTGTACCGCAGTTGGGGCATCGAGCCCACTGCGGTGATGGGCCACAGCGTCGGCGAGTGGGTCGCGGCTTGTGTGGCCGGCGTGTTCTCGCTCGATGACGCGCTGCGCCTGGTCGCGGCACGTGGTCGCCTGATGAGCCGGCTGCCGCGCGATGGCGGTATGGCCGCGGTGTACGCCGACGAGGCGCGTGTTCGGCCAGCACTGCAAGGTCACGACGACGTGCTGGCGATCGCCGCCACCAACGGACCGCAAAACACCGTGATCGCCGGTCGCAACGCCGCGCTCGACCAAGCGCTGGCGCGCCTGACCGCTGCCGGCGTGGAGTCACAGCGGCTGAACGTGTCACACGCGTTTCACTCGCCGGCCATGGAGCCCATGCTCGACGAGTTCGAGCGACTGGTGGCCGAGGTGCGCCGCCAGCAGCCACAGATGGAGCTGATTTCCAATGTCACCGGCCGCGTGGCTGGCAGCGAGATCGGCGAGCCGACCTACTGGCGCCGCCACGTGCGCGAAGCGGTGCGCTTCTCGGAGTCGATCGCAACGTTGCGACAGCAGGGCTACCGGATGTTCGTCGAACTCGGCCCCCACCCCACGCTGTTGGGCATGGCACAGCGCGGCCGTGCGAGCGACGGCTCGGCATGGGTGGCCTCTTTGCGCAAGGGCCGCGACGACGCCGCGGCGATGCTCGACAGCCTCGGTCACCTGCACACGCGAGGCGTGCCGGTGAATTGGGCTGCCGTGATGGGCGAGGCGGCGCGCCGCCGCCGCACCGTGCTACCGGGTTATCCGTTCGAACGTGAGGCCTACTGGCAGGACCTCGGACCCGGCAAGGCGCGCGCGGCGCTCGAGCCGCTGCGCGGCAGCCACCCGCTGCTCGGTGGCGCCTTGCCGAGCGCGGTGCCGATCTTCAACGCCGATGTCTCGTTGGCCAGACAGCCGTGGCTGCGCGATCACACCATTTTCGAATTCGTGCTGTTCCCGGGCACCGGCTTCCTCGAACTGGCGTTGGCCGCCGGACGCGAAGCCCTTGGCACTGCGCAGATCGAGCTGCACTCGCTGGAACTGCGCGAAGCGTTGCCGCTGCCCGACGAAGGGCATCTGCAAATCCAAGTGGTGACACAAGCCGAGACTGGCGTCGGACTGCGCGTTCAAGTCTTCAGCCGTCGGGACGGCGATGCGGACGGCTGGCGGCTGCACGCGAGCTGCCTGCTCGCCGCTGCCGACGCCAGCGCGCCGCAGGCGCCGGGCACGCTCGCGTCACTGCAATCACGCCTGCACACCGCGCGCGACGTCGCCGGCTACTACGAGCGACTGGCCGAACAGGGCGCGCACTACGGGCCCGCGTTCCGGGCCATCAGCGAGATACGCCGCAGCGGACCCGAGGCGCTCGGCCGTGTGCAATTGAGCGAGCCGTTGGCCGCGGCGGCGCCGCAATGGCTGCTGCACCCGGCGCTGTTGGATGCCTGCTTGCAATTGGTCGGTGCGGCGCTCGAGGATGAGCAGGCTGCCGAGGCCGATCTGTGTGTGCCGGTGGCACTGGCGCGGTACCGCCTGCTGCGCAGCGGCGTCGCAGCGGCCTGGTGTCATGCCAAGGTCACGCCGATGGCCGACACGGGCTATCGGGCCGACCTGTGGCTGTTCGACGATGGTGGTGCGCCGGTGGCGCAGCTGAGCGGGCTCGAACTGCGTCGCACCACACGCGCGGCGCTCGAGCGCATCGTCGGCGCGGCCGCGCGCACCGAGTGGTTGTTCGAGACCGAGTGGCAGATCAAGGCACTGGCAGCATCGCCGCGCAGCGGCGCACCCGGCGCCTGGCTGGTGCTGGCCGACGCGGGCGGCATCGGCCATGCGCTGGCGCAGCGGCTGCGCGCGCTCGGCGCCAGCGTGGTGTGCGCGCATGCGGGTGCGGCGCTGGCCACCGACGGCAGCGACTGGACCGTACCGGCTGACGACGCGGTCGCGTGGCGCACCGCACTGGCCGTGTTCACGCAACACCATGGGCAGCCAGTCAGCGGCGTGGTGGCCCTGTGGGCGCTCGACGCAGCCGCCGCGACCGAGTTGCCGGACATGGCGTCGGCACAGCGCGGGTTGTTGTCCTCGACACTCGCCCTGGTGCAGGCGCTCGGCGACGGTGCCGCCCGCCTGTGGCTGGCCACCCGAGCCAGCCAGCCGGTGCACGGCACGCTGCCCGACCTCGTGCAAGCGCCGTTGTGGGCACTGGCCGGCGTGGTGGCCAGCGAATATCCGGCGCGCCACGGAGTGCGCATCGATTTCGATCGCATGCCGCACGCCGACGATGGCGAACGCCTGTTCCAGGAGGTGTGGACACCCGATGGCGAGGACCGGGTGGCGTTTCGCCAGGGGCAGCGCCTGGTCGCGCGGTTGGTGCCTGGCAGCGCCACGGCGCCACGCGACGAACCGGTGTGCCTGGAGATCAGCGAACGCGGCACGTTGGACAACTTGACCCTGCGTTCGGTCGAGCGGCGTGCGCCGGGGCCCGGCGAGGTTGAGATCCGGGTGCAGGCGACTGGGCTGAACTTCCGCGATGTGCTCAACGCGCTGGGCATGTATCCCGGCGACCCTGGGCCCCTCGGCAACGAATGCGCTGGCGTCGTCAGCGCGGTCGGCCCCGATGTCAGCGACCTGCGTGTCGGCGACGACGTGGTGGCAATGGTCGACCGTGGCTTCGCCAGCTGGGTCATCGCGCCAGCGGCACTGACGGTGCGCAAGCCCGCGGCACTGACGTTCGCCGAGGCCGCAACGGTGCCGGTGACTTTCCTGACGGCGCAGTACGCGCTGCGGGATCTCGCGCGCATCAAACGCGGCCAGCGCGTGCTGATCCACGCAGTCACCGGCGGTGTCGGCATGGCGGCGCTGCAATTGGCGTTGCGCGCCGGCGCCACCGTGATCGGCACCGCCGGATCGCCCGCCAAGCGCGCACTGGCATTGCAGCTGGGCGCCCACCACGTCGCCGACTCGCGCTCGTTGAGCTTTGCCGACAGCGTGCGCGCGGCCACCGGCGGCGAAGGCGTCGACATCGTGCTGAATTCGCTGGCTGGTGACTTCATTCCCGAGAGCCTGCGGCTGCTGCGCCCGGGCGGCCACTTCGTCGAGATCGGAAAGACCGGCATCTGGAATGCCGCGCAGGTGGCCGAGCGCTTCCCGGGCCTGCACTATCACGCGCTGTACCTCGGCGAGGTGGCGGCCGCACGGCCGGCGTTCGTGCGCTCGATGCTGGACGATATCCTGCGCGACATCGAAGCGGGCACTTTGTCGCCGTTGCCGATGCGCTGCTACCCGCTGGAACAGGCCGAGCAGGCATTCCGGTTCATGGGCCAGGGGCACCATACCGGCAAGATCGTGATCACGCAGGCGCACGAGCCGCCGATCCGAGACGACGCCAGCTATCTGGTGACCGGAGGCCTCGGTGGGCTCGGGCTGGCGTGCGCCAACTGGTTGGCTGATGCCGGCGCGCGTCACCTCGTGCTGATGGGGCGGAGACCGCCCGACGCCGGGGCGGCCGAGGCGATTGCAGCGTTGCGCGCGCGGGGCGTTTCGGTCACGCTGGTGCAGGGCGACGTCGCCGAGCGCGACGTGGTGGCCGCGGCACTGCGACCGACGGGCGCCCCTGCGGTGCGCGGTATCTTGCACGCCGCGGGTTCGATCGACGACGGCCTGCTGGCCGAGTTGACGCCGGCCCGCTTCGACGGCGTGATGGCGCCCAAGGTGGCGGGAAGCTGGCACCTGCACACCCTCAGCGCACGCGCGCCGCTGGACTTCTTCGTCATGTTTTCATCGGGGGCGGCGCTGCTGGGCGCTCCCGGGCAAGGCAACTACGCAGCGGCCAACGGCTTCATGGATGCGCTGGCGCACGTGCGGCGCGCCCGGGGACAGCATGCGCTGAGCATCAACTGGGGCAGCTGGTCCGAGGTCGGCATGGCGGCTCGCGTGGACGAACGGCACCAGCGCCGCTGGGCTTCGCTCGGGCTGACGATGATTGCCCCGGCCGATGGCGTGCGCATGCTGTCGCAACTGTTGCGTGCCAACCGCAGCGCGCAGGTGGCGGCACTGCCGCTGATGCGCTCGCGCTTGAGTGTGCAGCACGGACCGTTCTTCGCAGCACTGCGCAAGCCGGAAACGTCGACGCAGGCGGCCGCCGCGGCCACACCCGAACGCGAGTGGCTGCCCGCCCTGGCGTCGGCTGCCGCCGGAGATCGCACGGCGCTGCTGGTGGACCTGCTGGCCCAACAGCTGGTCAAGGTGCTCGCACTGCCGGCGTCGCGGCGAGTGGACACCCGGTGTTCGCTGATGGACCTGGGCATGGACTCGCTGATGGCGATGGAGTTGCGCAATCGCGTACAGAGCGCGCTGTGCGTCCAGTTTGCGGTGGCCGATTTGCTCAAGGGTCCGAGCGTCGAGAAACTGGCGAACGATCTGCTGTCCATGCTCGGCGAACTGGCGCCTGCCGGTGCGGCCAAGACGGTGCCCGAGCGCGAGTCGAGCGCCACGGTGTGGGAGGAGGGCACGCTGTGATCGCGCACGAGCGGCGTGCGATGGCCTTGATGGCCGCCTTCGCACTGGCCTGGGTCTTGCTGGAGGACGTCGTCGGTGCACACGTTCAGGGCCACTACCCGTTGATGCAAGTCGTGTGGTGCCGCTATGCGGTGCACTTGGTGGCGATGCTGCTGCTGTTCGGGTGGCGCGACCCCGGTCGGCTGTGGCGTACGCGGCGGCCCGTGTTTCAGCTGTCGCGCTCGCTGCTGATGCTCGCCATGCCGTTGAGTTTTGCCCTCTCGCTGCGGGTCGGGCTGCCGAGCGATACCGTCTGGGGCGAGTTCTGGTTCGCGCCGCTGTGCACCCTGTTGATCGCCCGCCTGATGATGGGCGAGCGCGTGCCGTGGCCGGTCTGGGCCGCAACCGCTGCCGGGTGGCTGGGCAGCGCGGTGATTCTGAGGCCGGCCGCTGAGCTGACCCCGGGCACTGCCTTGCTGCCGCTCGCGATGGCACTGTCCTTTGGCGTCTATCTTGCGATGACGCGGTCGTTGCGCAGCGAGGTCGTGCACGCCAACCTCTTCTACACGGCGGTGGGTGTGTTCGCGCTGCTGTCCCCGGTCATGCCGATGATCTGGGTGACCCCCAACGTTCACGACGCGCTCGTGCTGGTGTGCATCGGCCTGGTCGGACTGTTCGCGTTGTTCCTGCTGGACCGGGCAGCTGCGATGGCGCCACTGGCAGCGTCGACGCCGTTCGTCTATGTCCAGGTTCTCGGCGTGCTGACACTTGCCTGGGTGTGGCATGGCCACGCGCTGGGGCGAGCGTCGCTCTTGGCGGCGTTGTCAATTGCCGCGGTGCTCGGCTGGCTGTGGTGGCGCGGCGCGCGCGAGCGTGCACCGTCGGCGGTGACTTTCACCGCGACCCGGGAGCCGGCGCCATGAGCTTGCGCGGGCTGATCGACCAACTCGAGCGCCAGGGCGTGCAGCTGTGGTACGAGGGCAACCGCCTGCGCTTTCGCAGCCCTCAGGGCGCATTGAGCGCCGAGCAGCGTAGCCTGCTGGCTGCCGAACGCGACGCCGTCGTGGCCCTGCTGCGAGAACGCGATGCCGACCGCGTCGAGCAGCAGCCACTGTCGTACGGCCAGCGGTCGTTGTGGCTGGTGCAGCAAGACGCACCTTCCAGCGCGGCCTATCACGTCGCGTTCGCGGTCGAGGTGTCCTCGCAGGTGGACACGACAGCGCTGCGTGCTTCGCTGCAGGCGCTGGTGGACCGACACGCGATCCTGCGCACGACCTATGAGGTGGTCGACGGGCGACCGTTGCAGCGCATCGCGGGCGCCGGCGAAGCGGTACTCGATGTGCACGATGCATCGCTGCTCGACGACAGCCAGCGGCGCGCGCTCATCGAGGCCGACTACAAGCGGCCTTTTGACCTCGCAGCCGGACCGGTCTGGCGAACCAGTCTGTTCACGCGCACACCGACAGATCATGTGCTGCTGATCAACGCCCACCACATCGCGTTGGACGGCTGGTCGTTGCTGCTGCTGTTGGACGAGCTGCGCCGCCTCTACCCCGAGCAGACCGGCGGCCCGGCAGCGACCTTGGCGAGGCCCGAAACGTCCTACGCCGACTACACCCGTTGGCAGACCGAGATGCTGCAGGGCCCCCAGGGTCACAAGCTGGCCGAGTACTGGCAAGCCAAGCTGGCGGCGCCTCGCGCCGAAGTGGAGGTGCTGGGCGACCACCCTCGCCCGGCGCGCAAGTCGGTACGCGGCGCGACCTTCGCTTTCCAGGTCGACGCCGAGCTCACGCGGCAATTGCAGCACCTGGCGCGCGACGAGGGCACCACGCTGTTTGCGCTGCTGCTGTCGGCGTTCGAGGTACTGCTGGTCCGCTACACGGGCGTCGAGGACATCGTCGTCGGCACACCCACGCTGGGCCGCAACCAGGGCGAGTTCGCGACCACGCTCGGCCACTTCGTCAATCCGGTGCCGCTGCGCACGCGGGTGAGCCTGCAGCAGTCGTTTCGCGACCTGCAGCGCCACGTCCGCCAGACCCTGCTGGAGGCACTGGACGGTCAAGAGTATCCGCTCGCGCTGATGGTCGAGAAACTCCATCCGGTGCGCGACCCAAGCCGCTCGCCCCTGTTCGAGACGATGTTCGTGCTGCAGCGATTTGAGCAATTCCGCGACCTGCGCGAGTTGTTGGTGTCCGGAACGGAGGACGGACTGTTCGACTTCGCTGGCTTGCGCGTGCGGCCATTCGACCTGCACCAGCAGGAGGGACAGTTCGACCTTGGTCTGGAGTTGATCGACCACGGCGATTCTTTGGGCGGCGCGCTGAAATTCAACGCCGACATCTACGACGCGGCGACCGCCGCGCAGCTGGGGGTCCACTTCGTCAACCTGCTGCGTGCCATCGTTGTCGATCCGTCCACCGCGGTCGGCCGGCTGCCGCTGCTCGCACCCGACGAGCGCCGCGGATTGCTGGCTGCGACGTCGTCGACCCCGGACCTCGATGCGCTGCCGCTGCATTCGCGCTTCGAGGCCCAGGTGGCGCGCCGGTCGCAAGCGATCGCGCTCAGCTTCGAGGGCGCAAGCCTGAACTACGAGCAGTTGAATCGCCGCGCCAACCAAGTGGCCCACCGCCTGTGCGAGCTCGGTGTCGGCCGCGGCACGCTGGTGGGCCTGTGCGCGGAACGTTCGTTCGACCTGGTGATCGGGCTGCTGGGCATCCTCAAGGCAGGCGGCGCCTACCTGCCGATCGACCTCTCGTATCCGGCCGATCGCATCACGTTCATGATGACCGACGCACAGGCGCCGGTGCTGGTGACGCAGCGCGATCGCCTCGCCAAGCTGCCGGTGCAGACGGTGCACACGCTGTGCCTCGACGACCCGGCGCTGGCCGAGCAGCCCGACACCAATCCGGCGGCGCCCTGCACGGCCGACGATCTGATCTACGTGATCTATACCTCCGGCTCGACCGGCCAACCCAAGGGCACCTTGTTGACGCACCGCGCGGTCGATCGGCTGCTGAGCCAGACGCAACCCTGGTACCACTTCGACAGCAGCGATGTCTGGACGCTCTTTCACTCGGTCGCATTCGACTTCTCGGTGTGGGAGCTGTGGGGTGCGCTGGCGCATGGCGGGCGCCTCGTCGTGGTGCCGTATTGGGTGAGTCGGTCACCCGAGTCGTTCCTCAAGTTGCTGCGCGACGAGGCGGTGACGGTGCTGAATCAGACGCCGTCGGCTTTTCGCCAGCTGATGCAAGCAGATCTGAAGCAGCCACCCCAGTCCCAGCAGCTGCGCCACGTGATCTTCGGCGGCGAAGCACTCGAACTGCAGAGTTTGCGTCCCTGGTTGCAGCGCTACGGCGAGATGCAGCCACGGCTTGTCAACATGTACGGCATCACCGAGACCTGCGTGCACGTGACGTACCGTCCGATCGGGCTGGTCGACCTCGACGGCGGCCGCGGCAGCGTGATCGGGCAGCCGATTCCCGACCTGCGCCTGCACGTGCTCGATGCCGAGCTGGAACCGGTGCCGATTGGCGTGGTCGGCGAGCTGTATGTCGGTGGGCCTGGCCTCGCGGTGGGCTATTTGAATCGGCCGGAGCTGACAGAACAGCGATTCGTGCCCGATCCGTTCGTTGGAGGCGAGCGTCTGTATCGCACCGGTGATCTGGCGCGGCGGCTGCGCGATGGCGACGTGGAGTACATCGGTCGCGCCGACCAGCAGGTGAAGGTGCGCGGCTTTCGCATCGAGCTGGGCGAGATCGAGGCCGCGCTCAGCCGTCATTCACAGGTGCGTCAGGCAGCTGTGGTGGTGCGCGACGACGGCGCGGGATCCAGGCAGATCGTCGCTTACCTCGTCGCCGACCAGCGCGATGCGTGCTCGCCGGCGCAGCTGCGCGAGCACCTGCGTGCCATGCTGCCGGAGTACATGGTGCCGGCGGCTTTCGTGTTCCTCGACACCTTGCCGCTCACGAGCAACAACAAGGTCGACGCGCGCGCCCTGCCGGAGCCTGCACAGGAGGTGACGACGTCGGCCGTGCCGGACGAGCCGCGCACGATGATCGAATTCCAGCTGCTCGCGCTGTGGCGGCAGGTGCTGGGCGACGACGCGCTGGGTACGCACGACAACTTCTTCGATCGCGGGGGACACTCCCTGCTCGCAGTGGAACTGGTGTCGCGCATCGAGCAGGTGTTCGGACGCAAGCTGCCTCTGGCGACCTTGTTCCAAGCCCCCGCTGTGGCCCAGATGGCCGAGCTGCTGCAGCGCTCGGACTGGAAAGCGTCGTGGCGCTCGCTGGTGGCCATCAACCCGGGCGGTCTGCGAATTCCGATGTTCCTGGTGCCCGGGGTGGGCGGTAACGTGCTGATGTTTGGCAAACTTTCCAAGTTGTTGGGGCCGGACCAACCGCTGTATGGCCTGCAGGCACGCGGGCTCGATGGCCAAGAGGAGCCCTTTCAGTCCGTGCCGGAGATGGCCGAACACTACGTGGGCGAGATTTTGGCAGCGCGTCCGCAAGGCCCGTATTTCATCGGCGGCACTTGCACGGGCGGCGTCATCGCATACGAAGTTGCACAACGCTTGAAGCAACGAGGTGCCGACGTGCAACTGGCACTGCTAGAGACCTGGCCACCGGCGACGGCAAAGACGCGCAGCCAGCTGTCGCAGCTGATCTGGCCGATCCGGTATTTGACAGGCAAACTTTTCGGCTATCTGCGAGAAATGTCGTCGATGCCCGTCGGCAGTTGGCCCGCGTTCCTTCAGCAGAAGTGGCGAACTGGTCGAGCCGTCTTCGACGTCGGCCTCAAGGAAACGCTGATTGGAAGCACCTACTACGTCGAGAAGGTGGTTGAAGCCACCGTTCGTGCCGTGGCACGCTACGAGCCGCGCCGTTATCCGGGGAGCCTGTTGAACGTGATCGCAATCAAGCGTCCGTTACCGAGCCAAGTCGTGGACACGCGGCGCCTTTGGGAGCAACTGGCCGACGGACCGAACGAAGCCGTGATGATTCCTGCCGAGGATTCTGGGCGGCTGTTCGTCGCACCGCATGTCACCGAACTGGCTGAACTTCTTCGCAGCCGTGCCGCAAAGAAGCCTTGCTCGGTGGAGCACTCGGCCGTCTCGAGCGCCGACGCGCTCGGCTAGCGTTGATGCGCCGTGCCCAGCGCATCCAGCCGGCGCGTGAGGGCGGCCGCGCCCGGGTTGGCTGCCAAGCCTGACTCCAACGTCTCGCGCGCTTGGGCAACGTCTCCCACGTCTTTGTAGTGATCGGCCAATTTGGCGTACGGCGGCCAATAGTCTGGTTTGAGCTGAATCGCCCTGCGCAACTGGATCGCCGCCACGGGTCCTCGCCCCAGCAGAAAGAGATTCTCGGCCTTCTTGGTCAGAATCTCCGGCAACAAGACGAAATCCGGCGACACGCGATCAAGGATGTAGTCAAACTCTTTCAGCGAATCGTTCAAGTAGAAGGTACGTGCTTCGCTGCTTCGGGCCAAGAGAACCGCACGATTGGTCTTCATCATCGCGAAGCAGTAGTGATGGACGTGCTCGAAATTGTTCGGGCCCATCAGGTTGCGCCAGCGCTCGGTCTCCGTCGAGTTGCTCCCATCGGGCAGCTTGGCGCGGAAATAGTGTGTGTAGGTGCAGTACCGCGGCAGCATCGCCACCTCACGTGGATCGAACGCTTCGATGGAATCCGGATACCCAGGAATTGGCGCCTGGGCATGGACGACCCCCGATGCCGCTACCCACTGACCAGCCAGCAGCAACAGCCGCGCCAGCAAACCAACCGAAGACTGAGAACAACGACCCATTGAGCGCTCCGCGGGATGCCACGACCTCTTGCGTGCCGCATCGAATGCGGCCACTCGGACTCAGGCAAGGCCGTCTATGTTCCCGTCTCGCAGGCAAAAGGCACAGGGGGTCACCTCACCCGTTTGAGGGGTTTCCGCGGATTCCGGGGTCGACTTCGGTGGGTGCCGAGGGGCGCGCGCTGCGACAATCGCGCGGCACCACCCGGGCACCCCATGTCCTGCCGATGAAGGTTTTGGTCTATTCCTCGTTCGATGATGTAGCCATCGAACACCGCTCGGCGTTCTCCTACCCGTGCCAGCCCAACTTCCTGCTGTCGTACGACTGGTTCGAAGTGCTGTACTCGACATCGCTGCAGCCGGCTTGGCGACCGAGAATCTATGTGGTCTGCGCGCATGATGGCGCGCCTCAAGCGGCCTTGTTCTGCTGTACCAAGAGCGAATCGGAGGCTCGGACGCTCTGCAGCATGACCAACTTCTACGCCATCGAGTATTCGGTGTCCTTCGCCAACGGCGCAGCCGATCGCAATGCCGCGCTGGCCGCGCTGCTCGAGTGCATTGCCACCGAGCGACCGCGCTGGCATTCCGTTCGGTTGCGTCTGCTGAAGGACTCCGATCCGGTGAGTCAGGCGGCGGCGGAGGGCCTCTCGGCAAAGCGCTTCACCACAAGCCGCTATTTCCAGTATGAGAATTGGTTCTTGCCTGTCGAGGGGTCGTTCGACGAATACTATGCGCGACGCTCCTCTCAAGTACGCAACACGATCGAGCGCAAGTCCAAAAAACTTCGAAAGACTCATGCGACTGAAATCGTCGTTCAACGGTCAGTCGGTCAGGCGCTCGACGCGGCGATCTCCGGTTTCGAGACGATCTACAACGCGAGTTGGAAGCAGCCGGAGCCGCACGTCACTTTCATCCCGGCATTGACGCGAAGGGCTGCGGAGCTCGGAATCCTGCGCCTTGGATTGCTGCGCGTGGACGGCCAGCCAGCCGCGGCTCAATTGTGGTTGACCTGCGCGGGCCGGGCGATCATCTACAAGCTCGCGTACGACGAGAGGTTCGCTGACTTGGGTGTCGGTTCGATCCTCTCCAAAGAATTGTTCCGCGGCGCCATCGATGATGACCATGTCCAGGAGATCGACTATGGTGTGGGCAGTGAGAGCTATAAAAAGGACTGGATGACGGCGTGCCGTCGCCTGGAGGGACTTGAGGCTCACAACCTGCACACGTTGCTCGGTTTGTCGTTGAGTTTGACCGATGCATCGATGTCGCGCTTGCGCCATGTGCGCAGCGCCCTGGCGCGATTGACATCCCCAGCCGACGGTCGCTGAGACGGTCAACCACACCCGCGCGGCGCAACATGCACAAAGAAGCCTTCCTGCTTCATCAGCTTCCTTGGGTCGCTGCCGAACGCTCCCCCGACGCCGTGGCGCTGCACGATGGCACGGCAATTCGGTACGCCGAACTGGCGTCGGACATCCGAAGATTCGCGGCAGGCTTGGCCAGCCTGGGCGTGCAGCGTGGTGAACGCGTCGGGATCTACCTGGACAAGCGCCGCGAGACCGTAGTCGCATCGTTTGGAGCACCGGCCCGGGGCGCGGTCTTCGTGCCCATCAATCCCCTGTTGAAGCCGTCGCAGGTGGCTCACATTCTTCAGGACTGCAACGTCAAAGTTCTCGTCACGACCGCCGATCGCCTCGATACCCTGGGCCAGTTGTTGTCGCTGTGCCCCGACTTGCAGCACGTGGTCGTGACCGGCTCCGGTGAATCGGCCGCGCAACAGATCCCGGTGCATCGTTGGGCCGACCTGTTGGATGCTCGAGGGCCAGGGGAGCAACGCGTGGTCGACAACGACATCGCCGCCATCCTCTACACCTCGGGCAGCACTGGCAAGCCCAAGGGCGTGGTTCTGTCGCATCGAAACATGGTCGCCGGTGCCAAGAGTGTGGCGGCCTACCTTGAGAATCGGAGCGACGACGTGCTGCTGGCAGCACTGCCGCTGTCCTTCGATGCGGGCTTCAGTCAGCTCACCACGGCGTTTCATGCGGGTGCAAGCGTTGTCCTGCTCAACTACCTGTTGCCGAAGGATGTGGTCAACGCAATCGACAGGTACCGGGTCACCGGTCTCACGGCGGTGCCGCCACTGTGGATCCAGCTCACGCAGGTCAAATGGCCCGAGAGCGCCACTTCGTGCTTGCGGTACTTCGCCAACACCGGCGGGCGAATGCCACTCGAGACCCTCAAGCGGCTGCGTTCAATCGTCCCGGTGGCGAAGCCTTACCTGATGTACGGGCTCACCGAAGCCTTTCGCGCGACCTATTTGCCTCCCGAGGAGATCGATCGTCGGCCGGACTCGATCGGCAAGGCGATTCCGAACAGCGAGATTCTCGTACTGCGCGAGGACGGTTCGCCCTGTTCGCCGGATGAGCCCGGCGAGTTGGTACAGCGCGGTGCCCTGGTCGCCCAGGGTTATTGGAACGACCCAGACAGAACGGCAGAGCGATTTCGCCCGTTGCCGCATCGATTGGCTGGCTTGGTGATGTCCGAGTGGGCCGTATTCTCTGGCGACACGGTCCGACAGGATGGCGAGGGTTTCCTGTACTTCATTGGACGGCGCGATGAAATGATCAAGTCGTCGGGCTACCGCATCAGTCCTAACGAGGTCGAAGAGGTCGTCTATGCTTCGCGCCTCGTCGGCGAATGCGCAGCCTTCGGCGTGGCGCACGCTGCTCTTGGCGAGGTGGTGGTGGTGGCGGCCACCGCATCCGACGGACACTCACTGGATGCAAAGCATTTGCTGAGCCATTGTCGCGAACAACTCCCCGCCTACATGGTGCCGGCCGACATCCGTGTGTATGCGGGCCCCCTGCCGCGCAATGCAAATGGAAAGATCGATCGCAAGGCGATCGGCACCGAGTACGTCAGGTCGAAGGATCAATCCGGGTGAATCGGCACACAGCAGCGCAGCAATTCGCCGTGTTGAATGGCGAAGTCGCCATTGGCGGAGTTCCGGTGTCGACACTGACCGAACGGGTGGGCGGTACGCCCTACTATGCGTACGACCGCAGCCTCTTGACGGCACGGGTCCGCTTGCTGCGTGAAGCACTGCCTCCGGAGATCAGCCTGCACTACGCCATCAAGGCGAACCCCATGCCCGCGGTGGTGCATCACATGAGGGGTCTGGTCGATGGGCTGGACGTCGCCTCTGGTGGCGAGTTGATGGTGGCGCTAGATACGGGCATGGACCCGCGCTGCATCAGCTTTGCGGGACCCGGCAAGTCAGAGGCGGAACTCACGCAGGCCGTCGCATCCGGCATCTTGATCAATGTCGAATCGATGCGCGAGTTGCCCGTTCTCGCGAATGCCGGTCAGCGATTGGGTCGCCCGGTTCGGGTCGCGCTTCGCGTCAATCCCGACTTTGAGTTGAAGTCATCAGGCATGAGGATGGGCGGCGGACCCAAGCAGTTCGGAATCGACGCAGAGGCCATCCCTGGCGCTCTCGACGAGATCCGTCAACTGGGCCTCGCGTTCGAAGGCTTCCACATCTTTTCGGGCTCGCAGAACTTGCGGGCGGCGTCGATCTGCGAGGCGCTCACCCGCTCTCTCGACCTCGCTTCGCGACTGGCAGCCGACGCGCCGAGTCCTCTCAAAGTGCTGAATCTTGGCGGAGGATTTGGCATTCCCTATTTCCCTGGCGAACAGGCGCTCGACGTGCCTGCAGTTGGCGCGCATCTGCGGGAAATCGTTGCGCAATCTCGGCGAACACTGCCACAAGCCGAGTTGGTGATTGAGTTGGGCCGATTCCTGGTCGGCGAAGCCGGGGTCTACGTGGCACGGGTCGTCGACCGCAAGCTGTCGCGCGGCGAGGTGTTTCTTGTCACCGATGGCGGTCTGCACCACCATCTGGCGGCGTCCGGCAATTTTGGGCAGGTGATTCGCAAGAACTATCCAGTCGAAATCGGCAATCGGGTCACCAGTCAAGAACGCGAGGTCGCCTCCGTCGTGGGTCCTCTTTGCACACCGCTCGATACGTTGGCGGATCGCATGGACCTCGCCCGCGCGCAGCCAGGTGATCTGGTCGTGGTCTACCAGTCCGGTGCTTACGGATTGACGGCCAGCCCATCGCGCTTCCTGGGGCATCCCGGTGCGCGCGAAGCGCTGATTTGAGCCTGCCGCCGCTTCGTACGGCGATAGAGTCCTCGTAAGTCCGCCGGGGCAACTGCAACCGTCCGTCAGCAACTGGGCGCCCGCCGGACGTCGAGTTACATTCCTGCGTCCTGTCGCCGCGATGATGTCTCAGCGGGTGGGGCACCAGCGGACGCCATCACCCTGCGCACGTCCAACACTAGTCTGCGTGGCTGCCTGAGCGGGTATGGTTTCGTATCGATTGCGAGTCGTCGGATTGCTGTGTGCATCGGTCGCGGTGCTGGCGGCGTGCGGTGGCGGTGGTGCATCGGACGATGCTGGTGGCGCCCAGGCCGTGACGCCTCCCGTGCCTGCGCCAAGCCCGACGCCCGGGCCCTCGCCCAGTCCGTCGCCCGCACCTGGTCCGGCGCCCGCACCCACCCCGGCGCCCGCACCCACCCCGGCGCCGAGCCCATCTCCCGCGCCCAGCCCGACGCCATCGCCCAGCCCGACGCCATCGCCGGCCCCTGCACCAACACCCACCCCAAGTCCGGTATTGACCTGGGGCGGTTCTTCGTCTACGGATACAGCCGGCTACCGTATCTATTACGGCACCATGTCCGGCAGCTACAACCAGGCGCGTGGTTCAGGCATCAACACGGGCAGCGCCACGCGCTTCACCGTCACAGGACTTCAGGGTGGAAGAACCTACTACTTCGCCGTGACCGCATACGACTCCGCAGGCAATGAGAGTGCGTATTCGGCCGAGGTATCCAAGACACTGCCCTAGCGTCCGCGACTCGGGCAGCACCGCCGGCCTCCTGCGCGGTCGTCGAACGATGGTCGATCAACACCATCGACATGAGAGCTAGCTAGCGATCTTCTAATTTTGGTAAGGAATTGCCAGTGACGTTTCCCCCCGACGAGACAAAGAAGCCAGGCATTGGCAGATCGCGAAGAGAGTTTCTAAGACTCGCTGGCGCACCCCTTGGCACGCTCGTGCTGGGCGCCTGCGGCGGTGGTGCGGACGCAGATACCGTCACCCCGACCGGCGGACCGGCCCCTTCTCCGGCGCCAGTCCCGACTCCATCGCCCTCGCCGGCGCCGCATCCTTCGCCGTCACCTTCGCCTTCGCCTTCGCCTTCGCCTTCGCCTTCGCCTTCACCTTCGCCTTCACCTTCACCTTCGCCGTCACCTTCACCCTCGCCGTCGCCGTCACCTTCGCCTTCGCCTTCGCCGTCACCTTCGCCCTCGCCGTCTCCTTCCCCGGCGCCAGCGCCATCACCGGCACCGATGCCCCCGGGCGTCCTGACCACGGTCAGCATGCGATCCAGCGTGACGGCGAACGCGATTGCGTTCGCCTTTGGGCAAGTCTTTCGCAAGGGAGACCTGCCGTCCGGCCAACGCTTGGCGCTCAACACGGCCACTTCGCAGTTCTCGCCGATCTCCACCTGGGATGATGGCAGCGTCAAGCACGCGCACATTGCGGGCACCGTCGATCTCGTCTCCGGGACAGCAGCCACGGTCTCGATCGGCAAGACCACGGCCGGGGTGGGTGCAGCCCTGAGCGAGGTGCAATTGATTGCGGCAAACCCGCAGGCATCGATCACCTACGGCAGCTACGGCACGGTCAACTTGGCCAGCCTGCTGGGTACCAGCGCCAAGGTGACGATCGAGCATGCCGGGCCTCAGTATGCTGCGTTTCAATACTTGGCTAACTTCCCTAACGATGCGACCCTGTCTGCCGTCTTCTACGTGCAGTTGTGGGCCAATGGGCACTATCGAGTTCGGGTCGCCTGTGAGAACGGGCGCGCACTCAATGCATCGGCCACGAAATCCGGCACGGCAGTGGTTGTCATCGCCGGAGCCACCGTGCTGAACACGTCTGTATCGATGCCGCAAGGCGTCCGTTGGGACGCCGTTGGCTCCAACGGGCCTGAAGCGACCGTCACTCACAACGCCGCCTACCTGCGCGCAACCAAGCTGGTGCCGAACTACGGCTACACGAGTCCGTCGGCCTCGACTCTCTCGAACCTGAAGACGGCATACACCCCAATGAACCGGCTCGATTGGGAGCAGGACATGGGCTCTCCCGGATTCACGCCGGGTATCGGTCTGCTGCCCAATTGGGACGCGCTGTACGCGACAACCGGCGCAGAGAACGCGCTGGCGTGCAGCATCGCGCATTCACGCGCGATGGGCGCCTACTCCATCTTCTATCGCAGTAGCAGCACCCGGACATTCCCGTTGTTCAGCAACTACCCCACCGCAGTCAATGGTGGCGACCAGGAAGGCATGAACGGAGCCGGAACGAACTCGAATCGATGGGAGGTGGCTCATCATCCGCATGCCGGTTACCTTCCCTGGCTCGTGACCGGAGAGCGTTTCCATCTCGAAACGATCCTCGCCAATGCATGGACAGCTTGGTACACCGATTCCGGCGGGGGCCGCACCGGCACCGGCAAGCTGTTCACTTCGCAGACACGCGCGCGCGCTTGGCGGTATCGCACGATCGCCTCGGCAGCCGCCGTGTTGCCGGACGTCGAACCTCTCAAGGCCGACTGCAAGGCCAGCGTCGTGGCCAACCTCGGCAATTGGAACTCGCAACACGTTGCGACCAACAGCCCTGCCACCGGGCTTGGGGCAACGTACGACGATCAGGATGCCGCCGCAGGAATGCAGCGAAGCTTGTTTGAGCATTTCTTCTTGGTGGCCAGCATCGGCTGGTCTTGGGATCAGGAAATGCAGTTGAGCGCATCGGAAAGATCGCTCCACGCCCAGGTACGCGACTACTTCTATCGCGTCCCTGTGGGCGTGACGGGCCGGGGGCCCGCCAACGGCGAGTACTCCTGGCGACGTGGCCCTGGCCCGTATCGGACCACGGTGGGACCCGACTCGGGATCGTTCTACAGCAGTTGGGGCGCCGTCTACCAAGCGACGTATGGCGACAACCTCGACTCGCAAAGCGGACTCACGATCATGGAAAGCTACGCCGATGACCCGAGTCCGGTGGCCTTCCCTCAAGGTAACTGGGGGCATCTGCTGACCGCGCTCTCGTACGCGGTCGATCACGGGGCAACAGGGGCGGCAGAAGGCTATGCCCGCGTGAAGAGCGCCAGCAACTTTACGAGCAACACAGTCAAGTTCAACGATTCGCCGGAATACGGCGTGGTCCCGCGCACCTAGGACGGCGATGCCTTGTCGAACGCCTCGCAACTGCCAGCGCAAACCGCTTGTTCAGATGCGCTGCCTTGAGTCACGCAGTTACGGTACCGAGTGAACGGATACATGGGTACCTGCCAGGGCGGGTACCTTTGTGACCACGGACGCATCGTCCCCCGACCACGTTGTGAAAGTCTATTCAGGAGCGCCAAGAGTGCGACATGAAACCCTCAAGCAGATCCGAAGAGGTCTGCTCGCCGCCAGCGTCGCGGTATTCGCCATGGTGCCGCTGGCATCGCGCGCGACGCCACTCGGTGACTTGGCAGCAACCGTACAGCCAGGACAGTTCAAGGTACTGACCACCAACAATTTCAACCTGAACGGGGTACCCGGCGGGATCCTCGTGCCTCCTGGAGGAAGCGGTTCCATTCTCGAATACACGGACGAGGCGCAGCGCAATCCGGTCACCAAGAAGATCTACATCATCGGGTGCGCACGCTCGAGCGACGGTTCAGCCCAATACGCCTGCAGCACGTCCGACTCGCCTGACTCGCGCTGGGTCGAATACGACGAGGCCAGCAACAGTTGGCGCACCCTGCCGGCAGCGCCGTTCTCGATCGCTCACCATGGGTACGATCATGCGGCGTTGGATCCCGCGAGCGGCGACTACTTCTACCGGGTGGAGAGCAGCAGCACGGTATGGCGCTACTCCGGTGGCAACTGGAGCCGGCTGCCAGACATGCCCAGCGCCGGTCCGTGTTGCGGAGCGTTGGAATACTTCCCCGATCTCGGCGGGCTCGTCTTTGCGGACCCGTTGAACGGCGGGGGTCAGTTCTACCTGTACCGACCGGGGTCAAGCAGCTGGCAGACTCTGCCGGGCGGCATTCACTTTGGTGAGTACCACAACTTCACCGAATACAGTCCGGTGCACAAGATGCTGCTGCTGGGCGGTGGCGTCAACGGCGACCGTGTGCTGCTGCGAATGGATGCCAGTGGCAAAGTGACTCGAGGTGCTGATGCGCCGGTGTCGCTCGGAACCGGCACGTGCGGCGCCGTGCACACGATCGATCCCGTCTCGGGGAACCTTGTGGTGTTCCACTGCAATCGGAACATCTACAGCTACAACCCGGCCACGAACACGTGGGCTCAGCACGGCACTCACTCATTGCCCACCCAGTACGGAGACTTGCTGGTCGCCGCCGTACCGGTGACTGAGCATGGCGTGATCTTTCTGGCGCGCGCTGGCCTTCAGGGGCCATCGTCCGATTCGGCGGTTTACCTGTATCGGCATTCCACTGGGTCGCCACCAGCCCAGGACAGCACGCCTCCGAGCGCCCCGACCGGGCTCAAGGTTCAATAGCCGCCTTTAGCTGCTTGCACGTTTGATCCCGAACACCAACGTGTAAGGGGTCAGAACGTGGCCCAGATACCGCAAAGGTGGCACTGCGCATAGGACTCGCGCCAGCCTGGCGCGAAGCCCGGGCCCGGACCAGGTCATCACGTCGAACCGGTCCAACGAATCGATGGCCAGCGTGGCCAGGTGTTTGCGCAGGCTGTAGAAGCTGAACCAGTTGACTGCGGGGAAGCTCGTGTACTGCACCCATTGCCTGTGCGTGGACAGGGCCTTGGCAACACAACGGCGCTTCAACCAAGCCGGGTACCAGCTGTAGAGCGGCAGTTCGAACTCCTGCTGTTGCGGGCAAAGGTAGTTCGTGGTGTTGAAATAGACGACGCCACCGGGCTTCAGGATGCGCACGGCCTCGCCGACGCAGGCTTGCCAGCGGGGCACATGTTCCAGCAGCTCGGGAACCAACACCACGTCGAAGCTGCGGTCGGGTAGCGGCAGGCTCTCTGCACTGGCCACCTCGAATGCAATGGGCAACCCGGCGTTGCGCGCGCGTTCGCGCGCAATCTCGATCAGCGGGACCGAGATGTCGCCACCCCATACCTGATGCCCATCGGTAGCCCACATCAAGCTCTGAGCACCCGGTCCGCATCCAATATCTGCCACGGTCAATCGGTCGGCTGAGCTGCCTCTCTGCGCGAGGATCGAGAGCACCTGCCGCTTGACCGCGGAGAAGCGGGCGAGCGTCTGCTCAGACTGACTTTGCTGACGGTAATAGTCGACAAAACGCGCGTCGGCGTTCGGACCCTGTTCGCTCAAAACCAACTCCTGACAGCCGCGACCGTGCCACACGCATCCGTGTCGGCAGTCGCTTCGGCAGCATGACCGATTTCGCACGGTGCAGCCACACGCAGATACGGTGTGCGGTCATGGGTCATGCCTGCGCTCTCCTGCTCACCGCGCTGGACAGCCAGCGCCACGTTCGACCCGCGATTTGAGGCTCGATAGACTTCGGACGGCCGCTGGCGACCCACAGCAGACCGACGACCATCGGATAGCTCACCGCTCCGACGATGCCCACCACCGCCAGCTCGATCAGTGCAGCGACCAGGCCGCTGTCCTGAGGCAGTAGCGACTGCACGAAGACCATGACGAGGCCTGTCGCAATGCAGGCCAAGACGGGTCTGGCGGCGGCACGCAGATACTCCATGATGCCGAGATGCAATGTGGAGGTCAGTATCGGCACGCTGACAAAAAGGCTACCCAAGGACGAGACCAGTTCAGCCGCGGCCACGCCACGCAGACCCCAAGGCCGCGCCAGGAGGCCTATCGCCACGGCCAACAGGCCCAAGCGAGCTGCCAGGATCCAGGTCGTCAGATGAGGACGTCCCAGCGCGAGGTAAGCCTGAACGTTGTTCGATGTGATGGCCGAGACCGTGCCGGCGATGGCCAAGATCTGAATGATCGGCACGGCGTCGGCCCATTGAGTTCCCAGCAAAACGCGGACGATTGGCTGTGCCAGCACCACCAGCCCGACAGTGACGGGCATGACAAGAAGCAAGATCCCCGCTGTGGCGTCCAAGCATGTGCGACGGAATGCCTCCGGGTCCTCGATCAGGCGCGAGTATCCCGGCAGCATCGCTCGATTGATCGGCGCGACCAATTCGGTGTAGGTCAGGTGCGCGATTTCCGCGCCCACGCTGTAGGCGCCCAACGCTTGCGCGCCAAAGAAGCGTCCGACGATGAAATGCGGCGCCTTGCCGATGACTACGCCCGCGACATTGCTGATGAGCAGCCACCCCGAGAACGAGAACAGCTCGCGCGTCCGATGCAGCGAGAGGCGGGGCCGGAACGGATGCATCGCGAAACTCAGGATCACCCCTGCCGATCGGGCGGCAGTCGTACCGATGACGAGCGCCCAGTAAGAGTGCAGCATGAGCGCTGCGGCCAGCGTGACGACGAAACCGACGATTCGCTTGATGGCCAAGAGACGAAAGTCGGCCGCAAAATTCATCTCGCGTCTGAAGTTCACCGTGCCGACGTTCTCGAATCCGGCAATGAACCAGGCCGTGCCGGCAAGCACCATCACAGGGATGAGTCGGTCGTCACCGTAGAATGCCGCGGCTGGAAGCGCCGCCGCTGCTGTGGCAATGGCGCCGCAAGTGCCGACGATGATGTTGAGGGTCCACGCGGTGTCATAGTGCTCGCGCGTTGGGTCGGGGGCCCGGATCAGTGCGATCTCGAAGCTGAATGTCGTGGCCAGTTCGATCACAGCAATCACCGACATAGCCATCGCGACCAAACCAAAATCGGCAGGCAACAGCAAGCGAGCCAGTAGCGCCGTGCTGACGATGCCGATCGAGCGGTCGAACAGGCGAAACAGAACCATCCAAGCGGCCCCAGCCACGATGCCGCGCCCGGTCATTGGACTCTCGCTCCTTGGCGGTTTGCTGCGCGCAGGCGCCGTGCCGCGCTCGACTTCGCAGCGGCCAAGGCCCGGTTCACGCGACCCATCCCGTCCCTGTGACTAGCGATTGTTGAAACATCACGAAATGCACGCCGAAAGATCAGCGTCTCGATCAGGTGCGCCGGCACGACCCGCGCTGGTGGTGTTGAGCACGCTGTTTCCCTCAGCCGCCGAACCGGTGGCAGGAGTGTTCATCAAGGAGCGCATGTTTCGTGTCGCGCGACACCTGCCCGTCGTCGTGGTCTCGCCGCAGCCTTGGTTTCCGCTTCAGTCGTTGCTGCGCTCGGTAAGGCCTCACTACCGCCCACCGAAGCCAAGTTTCGAGAAGGTCGACGGAATCCGAATCTTCCGGCCGCGCTTCTTTGCATTGCCTGGCATGCTGCGCCGGCTCGACGGCCTGTTCATCGCGCTCGCCGCTCTGCCGACTCTGCGGCGGTTGATGCACGACGGCGCAGCGGACGTGCTCGACGTCCACTTCGGTTATCCCGACGGTTACGCAGGCTATTTGCTCTCGCGGTGGACCGGGCTTCCGTACGCAATCACCTTGCGCGGCAAGGAAGAACGCTTGCGAACCGTGGCGGGCATAGGCCCTCGCATGGCTCGGGCATTGAAGCACGCTGACCTGGTGATCGCCGTGTCCGCTGCGTTGCGCCAAGTCGGACTTGAAATGGGCGCCCGCGAAGAAGCATCGATTCAAGTCGGCAACGGCATCGACATCGACAAGTTCCGTCCGATACCCCAGTCCGAGGCGCGCCTGCGACTGGGCCTCCCGCGCGAGGCGAAAGTACTCGTTTCGGTTGGCAGCCTGGTTGAACGCAAAGGATTTCATCGCGTCATCGAATGCCTGCCCACATTGATGCAAACGCACCCGGATCTTCACCTGCTTGTCGTGGGGTCCGCTGGTCCGGAGGGCGACTACACCACTCAACTGACCGCGTTGACACGTTCCCTCCAGTTGGACGCGCGCGTGCACTTCCTCGGGTCTGTATCGCCAACCCAGCTTCATGTCCCTTTGTCGGCAGCCGATGTGTTCGTGCTCGCGACGCGCTACGAAGGGTGGGCCAATGTTCTGCTGGAAGCCATGGCCTGCCGACTGCCCATTGTGACCACCCGCGTGGGCGGCAACGCCGAGGTCGTGAGCCACCCGTCGTTGGGCTTGCTCGTCGACTTTGGTGACTCGCCCGCTCTGCTGACGGCGATGGACCAGGCGCTCCAGCGCGAATGGGACGGCGATGCGATCCGTGCGCATGCCGAAGCGAACACATGGGACGGGCGCGTCGCTCAACTGATCTCGCTCTTTCGGCGAATTCGATCCCCAGAGGCCACGAGCATCGGCTGAGTCGATTGTCGATGTGAGTACGGCTCAGGTCCGAGGCGATGCGTGGCGCATGGGTCAACGCGCGGCCGCGGCGGATCGTTGCCGTGCCGGAATCAGTTCGACCACACGACGGGCGTTTTGATGCCAGGTGAGCGACAGCGCACGGATCGTGGATGCCGCCCCCTGGGCGACCTGGCTTCGCAGATCGGTGTCATGACAAAGCCGGCTCAATGCTTGCTCCAAGGCCCCCGGGACGGATGCGTCAAACAGCAGCGCGTTGGCGCCATCGACGAGAATCTCTTCGATGTTGGGTTGACGCGGGGCGACGATGGCCTTGCCCATGGCCAAGTACTCAAACAGCTTCAGCGGTGACGCGTAGGCCACCACAGCCGGCTGCAATGCGATATCGAACGAGGCCACCAGCCGCGGGATCTGGTCGCGCCCAACGACACCGGTAAAGCGCACCCGATCACGCAGATTCAACTCGTTGGCCAGCCGCTCCAGGTCGGCGCGGGCCGGCCCATCGCCCACGACGAGCAGTCGAGCCGCGCGCGGAGTCTCCGCGGCGGCCAGCCATCGCAAGACGCGATCCACGCCGTGCCAATCGCGGACGAATCCCGTGAAGCCGAGGATCAGGGCACCGGACCAACCGAGGGCGGCCTTGGCTTCTTCAACGCCCGGGGCGTTTCGAAAATGGGTTTCGTTGATGCCGTTGGGAATCACGACGACCCGCTCTGGCGATACGCCGCGCGCCAAGACATGCCCTGCCAACACCTGCGTCACCGGGAGCACATAGGTGGCGCCCCGCCATGCCAGCCCCTCTGCCCATCGTGCGAGCCACGGTAGCCCCAGCCCCCCAAATCGCGTACGCTCTTCCGCCAGCGGGGCGTTCACCTCGAGAAGCAACGGCAGGCCCATGCGTTTGCACAGCGCCAGTCCCGCGAGCAGGTACAGGTTGTATCGCTCGTAGACGACGTCCGGCCCGAATGCCTTGGCTGCCTTGTGCAAGCGCCGGTACGCCAGCGCCGAATAGGCGAGCTCCAAGAGTTCGTACATCGCCTTGGGAAGCGCCCTGCGCAGCCGATGCACCCAACCGAGCTGCGCGCCCATTGCATCAGCGCTCGTCGTTTTGGGTCCGACCACGTGGACCTCGTGGCCCTGTTCGCGCAGTGCATGGATCAACTCGTCGATGTGAACCGACTGACCGTCTCGCGACGCTGTTCGATGGTGATAGAGGATCTTCATAAGGCGGCGCGAACGTTCGACGGCGGCCTGCGCCAGCATCACGCCATCGTCAGGGGCTCGCTCACGCAGCCTCGCCTTCAGCACGCCCCGTCGCCGGGCATTCTTTCGGAATCATGGCACGCGCGGGGGCCTCCAAACGAGGGGTGCTAGCCGGTGCAGCGGCCGCTTCGAAAGCACGGGCAACGAGGCCGCGAGGCCGCACCAAGCAGTGTGGTCGACCCCATACACAAGGGGCGGAAAAGCCACTGATGCATCGCAAAAACGCGGCATCATCGGTCGTCTCGGCTCATGTTTGCCCTGGTTTCTGCCGGCGAGTGTCCGTTGGCCACACCACGGGCGGCGGCGAGTTTCCGGGGGACCTGCCAGCGAGCACGGTCAAAATTCTTTCATGCTTCCCTACGAATTCCGCTCATCCAGCAATCGCCCTGTCTTCTTGTTGCTCGGCGCTCACAGCGACGACATCGAGATCGGGTGCGGCGGCACGCTGCTGAAGCTGGCGCAGCGCTACCGCGAAGCCCGATTTGTGTGGGTCACCTTGAGCGCCGATGAGGAGCGGGAGGCCGAAACGCGGGCAGCACTGCGGCGCTTCCTGCACGGATCGTCCGACGTCGAGGTGCAGATAGGGCGCTTTCGGGGAAGCTATTTCCCGGACCAGTACGCGAAGTTGAAGGATTTCTTCGAGACTCTGAAGCGCTTTGGCCCGGATGTGATCCTCACGCACTGCCGCGATGACCTGCACCAGGACCATCGCATCGTCAATGAACTGACCTGGAACACGTTTCGCAACCATGCGGTGCTCGAGTACGAAATCCCGAAGTTCGATGGCGATCTTGGCAGGCCAAACGCGTATGTGCCGCTCAGCCGCGCGCAGGTGGAGGCCAAATCGCTCGTGTTGATGGAGTGCTTCGCAAGCCAGCGCTCGCGCAGTTGGTTTACCGCGGAGACGTTCCAGGCTCTGGCGCGTCTGCGCGGCATCGAATGCAACGCCTCCGAGGGCTTTGCCGAGGCTTTTCATGCACGCAAGCTGTGCATCGACTTTTGATAGACACGCCCCAAGCGAACGGCTCATGACACCACAGACCATTCCGAGCCTGCAGGACTTCTTGCAGCGTGACCTCGACTACATCTGCGCAAACCTGAAGGACGAGTTTGCCCGCATGGCGGGAGACCGCCTGTTGATCACGGGAGGTGCGGGCTTTCTCGGGTACTACCTGGTGCACGCGGCGCTGCACTTCAACAAGACGGCGGCCGGCGATGAGCCGATCGATGTCACGGTATGGGACAACTTCATCCGCGGCACGCCGACCTGGCTGACTGCCCTGCAAGGCACACCGCACTTCACGATGCAGCGCTATGACCTGATCGAGCCGCTGCCGCAGCCGATGCCGCCCTTCGACTGGATCATTCACGCCGCGGGCATCGCTTCGCCACCGTATTACCGCAAGTACCCGCTGCAGACGATCGACGCCAACATCAACGGCCTGCGAAATCTGCTCGACCACTGCGTGGCGCAGGCCAACGCGGGCCGACCCGCAAAGGGCTTCCTGTTCTATTCGTCAAGCGAGATCTATGGCGATCCCACGCCCGAGTGGATCCCGACGCCCGAGCATTTCCGCGGCCTGGTGTCGTGCACGGGCCCGCGCGCGTGCTACGACGAGTCCAAGCGCTTCGGCGAGACGATCTGCGTGATCTACGCGCAGCAGCACGGCATTCCGACCAAGATGGCGCGCCCATTCAACAACTATGGGCCCGGCCTGAAGATCACCGACAAACGCGTCATCCCCGATTTCGCGCGCGAAATCTTTGCCGGCCGTGATCTCGTGATGTTCTCTGACGGCAAGCCGACGCGCACCTTCTGCTATTCGGCCGATTCCATCACGGGCTACTACAAGGTCCTGGTGCGTGGTCATGCGGGCGAGCCGTACAACGTTGGAACCGAACGCCCCGAGATCTCGATGAACGAACTGGCCAGCCGCTTGATCGCGACCGCGGGCGACCTGTTCGGCTACCGCGGCAAGCTGATCCAAGGCAGCGCTCCAGAGGCCGTGTACTTGGTGGACAACCCGAACCGTCGCTGTCCGAACATCGACAAGGCGCGCAGCCACCTCGGGTACGAGCCCGGCATCTCGATCGAAGAGGGCCTGCGCCGCTCGTTGATCTGGTACCACCACAACCAGCAAGCGGAGGAAGCCTGATGCGCATCTCGGTCATCGGCACCGGCTACGTTGGCATCGTGTCGGGCGCCTGCTTCGCCGAGACGGGCCACCACTGCATCTGTGTCGACGTCGACGCGGCCAAGGTCGCGCGCATCAACAGCGGCGTCGCGCCGATCCACGAGAACGGTCTCGATCAGATCCTTGCACGCCATGTCGGCACGCGGCTGTCTGCGACGACCGACCTGGCCAAGGCGGTGCACGACAGCGAGATCACGTTCATCGCCGTCGGCACGCCGTTCGACGGACAGCACATCGACCTGTCGTTCATCCGCGCTGCCGCACGCCAGATCGGCGCCGCGTTGAAGGCCAAGGCGGGCTGGCACACCGTGGTCGTCAAGAGCACCGTGGTGCCCGGTACAACCGACGACGTGGTGCGCGCCGAACTCGAGTCGGCCTCCGGCAAGCGCGCCGGCATCGACTTTGGCGTCGGCATGAACCCGGAGTTCCTCACCGAGGGCACGGCCGTCGAGGACTTCATGCGCCCGGACCGCATCGTCATTGGTGGCAACGAGGAGCGCACGGTGGCCGCGCAGCGCGAGATCTATGCGGGGTTCGCCAGCACGCCGACACTGGTGACAAACAACAAGACTGCGGAGATGATCAAGTACACGTCGAACTCGGTGCTGGCGACAATGATCTCGTTCTCCAACGAGATCGGCAACCTGTGCAGCACGCTCGGCGGCGTCGATGTCGCCGATGTGATGCGCGGCGTTCACCTGGCGCGCTACTTCAGCACGCCGATGCCCGACGGCAGTCGGGTGCGCGCGGGCATCAGCTCGTTTCTGTGGGCGGGCTGCGGTTACGGCGGCAGTTGCCTGCCCAAGGACACCAAGGCACTGTCGGCGCACGGTGCCTCGCGCGGCGCGGCAATGCCGCTGCTCGATGCGGTGATCGAGACCAACGTCAGCCAGCCGCAACGCATGCTCGACCTGCTGAACAGGCACTTCCGGTCGCTGAGCGGCGTGCGCGTCGTGCTGCTCGGCCTGGCATTCAAGGAAGACACGGATGACATGCGCGAGTCCCCAGCCATCACGCTCGCCCGACTGCTGCTGGAGCGCGGTGCCGACGTCAGCGGCTACGATCCGGTTGCGCGCGAGACAGCGCGTGCGGCGCTGCCCAAGGATGTGAGGTTGCACGCCACGCTGGCGGAGGCGGTGCAGGCGGCCGATGCACTGTTGCTCGTCACGCGGTGGTCGGAGTTCCAGCGTCTGCCGGCGTTGCTCGGCGACATGGTCAAGCCACCGCTGCTGCTGGACGGTCGCCGCGTGATCGAGCCAAGCTCGGGCAGCGCGTTCAACCCGGGCTTCACCGGGCCGGGCCGGTCGGAGAGGAAAGGCCGCTTGGCGACCACGTGGGCCTCGGGGTCCTCGGCCTCGCGCAGGTCGCGATAAGGGGCCTGCCAGCCGCTGCCGAACCGGTTG
>Ga0207675_100000493_pt1 | contig 38318 bp, 34 predicted proteins | sample KBSSwiS42_FD_184305 | JGI IMG/M metagenome (GOLD analysis project Ga0207675, IMG submission 184305) | Switchgrass rhizosphere microbial communities from Kellogg Biological Station, Michigan, USA - KBS Switchgrass S4-2 (SPAdes) (version 2) | ecosystem: Host-associated > Plants > Roots >...
AGTCGAGTTCATGGTGGTTACCTCTGGGTGGGGCGTCTCGGTGACGCGACGGACGAATGGTGACAGTTGCGATAGCAACGATAAACATCGGTTGGTGCAAATGATTGTTGCGATATATGCAATAATTAACGATGGACCGCTTTCAGTCCCTGCTCGCGTTCGCGCGCGTCGTCGAGGCGGGTAGCTTTGCGCGCGCCGCCGACCGGCTCGACCTATCGGTCTCGGCGGTCTCGCGGCACGTGTCCGACCTCGAGTCGCACCTCGGCGTGCGCCTGCTGAACCGGACGACGCGCAGGCTTTCGCTGACGGAGACCGGGCAGACGTTCTACGAGCGATGCGTGCAATTGCTGGCGGATCTCGACGAGGCCGAGGAGGCCGTGACCGCTTCGGCGGTGGTGCCGCGCGGCACGCTGCGGATGACTGCCTCGATCAGCTTCGGCGCTGGTTACCTCGCGCCGGCGATCGCCGAGTTCCAGCGACGGCACCCGCAACTGCGCTTCGACATCGAATTGTCGGACCGGGTGGTCGACCTTGTCGATGAGCGGATCGACCTTGCCATCCGCATCGGTGACATCGGCAGCCAGGCGTTGATCGGACGACGCATCGGCACCACACAGATGGTGTGCTGTGCGTCACCCGCCTATCTGGCTCGACACGGTGCGCCGCAAACGCCCGCCGATCTGGCCCACCACGCGTGCCTTACGTACGAGTACTCGTCGGACGGCAACGTGTGGCGCTTCAAGGACGCCGCCGGAGGACAGCACGACGTGAAAGTTACCGGGCTTGCGCATTCGAACAACGGTGCAATGCTTGCGGCCCTTGCGGTCGAGGGCGTCGGTGTCACGCTTGAGCCGGACTTCATCATCGCTGCCGACGTTCGCGCCGGACGTCTCGTGCGCCTCTTGCGCGACCATGTGCCGCCGACGATCAGCATCAACGCAACGTATCCGAGCCGGCGCCACCTGTCTGCGAAGGTCCGGGCGTTCATCGACTTTCTCGTGCTGCGCTTCGAGCGCGATCCACCATGGCGGCTGCAGGACGACATCGCGACGGCGACGCAGCCGCGTGGCCGGGCGGCATCGCAGCGGCGTCGCGACGCAGCGAGGTGACCCGGTCGATCAGGGAATCTGGATCTTGCCGCCCCCTCCAAGCCCGCCGCCCGGGCCGAGCGTGGCGCCAGCCGGCGGCAGCACGATCGACGACGACGCCTGCCGCCGCATCTCCTGGATTTCGCGCATCGCGCGCTCGATGCCCGCTTTCGTCGCCTCGGCGTAGCCTGCGATCGCGTCGGCGAGCGTCGCGGCGTCGATGTCGAAGCTGATCGGCAACGGTCCCATGTTCGTCATCAGCTGGGCCTCGCCCTGGTACACCGTCTTGCGCAGCGTGTCCGGGCTGCCGTCGCTTTTCACCGGTTGCAGCACACGCAGCGTGCCGGCCTTGCGATCGGTGTAGATCTCCTCGCGGTAGAGCGACGCTGCATCCATCGTCATCTCGCCCATACGGTTGGGATCGGACGCCATCGAAATTCCTTCCATTGCAGTTGTCGATCGTGAAGCGTAATGGAATCGGGCATCCGGCGGCAACCGCCTCGACCGTTGCAATCGTGCAGCGCGGCAATTTGTTCATGCGCAGGCCGGTAAAGGTTGCGCGACGTGCTTCGGGGCGATCGCGCAAGTAGTTGAAAACGCGCGTGGTTCTTGCAGGTACGGCCCTTGCGCCCGATAGGGATCAATCAGTTCGCCGGGGTGGCGCTGCCACCTGGCCGAGGGTCTCCTGTCGATGGCGCACGCACGCACTGCAATCGAGAAGCACACCGTTGCGCCGACGCTTGTCGCCGGTGTCGACATCAGTCATCCCGAGCGGCCGATTGTCGAGGCGCCGCCCCACACCAAGCTCGACGTCGTTCGCTACCACGAACGCATCGGCGAGTGGCTGGTGCCGCAACTGGCGCCGCGTCCGATCGCCGTCGTCAAATGCATGGGTGGCCGATTCGACGACTGCTTTTTTCAGAAGCACCTGTCACGACGCGCCGACGAGGGTGACTCGCCGCCGTTCATGCGGCTCGCCGATGTCGCCGACATCGTCCGCACCGTGCAGAACGGCGGCTTCGAGTTCCACACGTGGGGCGCGAGCTTTCCGCGGCTCGACCGGCCCGACCGCATCACGCTCGATCTCGATCCGGACACGCAGTTGTCGTGGGCAGCGCTGCAGGACGCCGCGAGTCGCGTGCGGACACTGCTCGACGAGCTCGGGATGAAGAGCTTCGTCAAGACCACAGGCGGCAAAGGATTGCATTTCGTCCTGCCGATCACTCGCCGCCATACGTGGGCCGAGGCGAAGGCGTTTGCGCGCGCCATTGCTGTTCGTCTCGTGCAGGACGCTCCGTCGCTGTTCACGGCGACTGCGGGCAAGGACGCACGTGTGGGTCGCGTCTACGTCGATTACCTGCGCAACGCCGATGGCGCAACGGCGGTCGCCGCGTATTCGCTGCGGGCGCGGTCCGGATTGCCGGCGTCGATGCCGATCGCGTACGACGAGCTCGCCGGCGACGACGTTCGCGGCGCGCACTTCAACATCGACAATGTCGAGCAGGTGCTGGCCGCACGGCGTGCCGATCCATGGTCCGATTACGACGCGTCGCGGCAGACGATTTCCGCAACGATGCGCCGCGCCGTGGGTGCCTGATCCTGCAGGCGTTTCGCGGCGGGTTCAGCGGCGCAGGAAGTTCTCGATGCTCGTCGCGAGCGCCACCGGTGTTTCGTGCATCGGATATTGACCGGCGTTCGCCATCACCTCCAACTCGCACGCCGGGTAATGCTCGAGGAAGGTCGCCTGCATGACCGCGGCGTTCAACGCCGGGTCGTGCTCGCCGACGATCACCTTCACCGGTAGCGACATGCCCCGGATCGTCGCGCTGAAGTCGGTTTTCGCCCACGCCGTGAGGTAGCGATCGATCGCGTCGCGCGTCGCGTGCGCAAGCGAGTAGTCGACGATGCTCGTGATCCACGCCGGCGACAGCCGGTTTCCCGTCGTGTAGTCGATGATCGCAAAGCGGTTGTGCGGGTTGTCCGCGGCACCGCTGAACAGCGCCCATCCGGCGGCGTCGAACGCCACGCCCGACGCCGGCACCGGGGTCAGCGCCACGAGCTTGCGCACGCGATCCGGCGCGAGCGAGAGCATGCGCTGCACGGCCATGCCGCCCATCGAGTGCCCGACGACGCTGAACTGCGCGAACCCGAGATGGTCGGCGAGTGCCAGCGCATCGGCGGCGATCTCGTCCATCGTGAACGCGCCGTGCACTTCGCGCATGCCGCCATACCCGCGATAGTCCATGAACGCGTACGTGAAATCGCTGCGCGTCAGCGCGGATTCGATCGGCGCGAACGCGTGCGAATCGCCGAACCAGCCATGCAGCACCAGCACGTGATGGGGGCCGGTGCCGACCACGTGATGCGTGTTCGGCGCCGTGCTCATTTTTGCAGCACCCACTTGCCGTTCTCGATGCGCACCATCACGCGTGCCCGCGAATCGAGTCCGAGGTGATCCGTCTTGCTCATGTTGACCACGCCGTTTGTCACGGGCAGGTTGCGCGTGTTTTCGAGCGCGTCGCGCAGTGCGCGGCGGAATTCCGGCGTGCCCGGCTGCGCCGCGGCGAGCGCTGCGGGAATCGCGTTCATCAGTTCCGCGCAGGCGTCCCACGTGTAGGAACCGAACGCGGAAACGCTGCCGGGACCCTGCGCCGCCTCGTACAGTCTGGTGTATTGCATCGCCTGCTGTTTCGCCGGATGGCTGTCGGGAAGCTGGCTTGCAACGATGACCGGGCTTGCCGGCACGTACGCGCCTTCGACGTCCTTGCCGCCGACGCGCAGGAAGTCGTTGTTCGCAACGCCGTGGTTGAAATACAGGCGACCCTTGAACCCTCGCTCCGTCAGCGTGCTCGCCGGCAACGCGGCGGGCGTACCCGATGCGCCGATGACCACGGCATCGGGCTTCGCGGCGATCAGCTTCAACACCTGTCCGACGACGCTCGTGTCCTTCGGCGCGAAGCGTTCGTTCGCGACGAGCGGAATGCCGCGCGCGGCCGCCGCCTTCTCGATCTCGACGAAGAACGCCTCGCCGAGCGCGTCCGAGAAACCGACGTAGCCCAGCGTTTTCACCCCCGCGGCGGCGGCGTGCTCGAGGATCGCACCGGCCATCATCACGTCGGTCTGCGGCGTCTTGAACGACCATGCGCGCTTCGCATCGACCGGCTCGATGATCCGCACCGACGACGCGAGCGAGATCGCCGGCGTCTGCGCGTCGGCGAATACGTCGAGCATCGCGAGTGAGTTCGGGGTCGTCGTCGAACCGATGATCGCGTCGACTTTCGATTCGCCGATCAGCTTGCGCGTGTTCTGCACGGCGGTCGTCGTGTCGGAGGCGTCGTCGAGCACGATGTATTCGACCGTCTTGCCGGCAACTTCCTTCGGGCACATGACGACGGTGTTGCGCTCCGGAATGCCGAGCGATGCCGCGGGTCCGGTGGCCGAGACCGTGACGCCGATCCTGACCTGCGCGAATGTCGTCGCGGCAAATGCGGACACGACGAACGCGACGCCGCGCGTCACGTGTTTTTTCATGGCTTCCCCCCTGTGAATCCCGCGCCGACGACGCGCCGGCAGGCGCCATGATAATGCTACGAACGCGGTTCGCGCCTTCTCACCCGACAACGGCCGGCAGTGCGAGGAATCCCCTGAAGCGCGCGCGGCCGCCGCGGGTCGGCGCTCCGTCGAGCGCGTAACCGGGGAAGCGCGCGAGAAAGCGGCCGATCGCGACCCGCCCTTCGAGGCGCGCGAGGTTAAGGCCCGCGCAGGTGTGGATGCCGAAGCCGAACGCCAGGTGGCGATTGGGCGTGCGGCCAACGTCGAGTCGATCGGGATCGTGAAACTGGTCCGGGTCACGATTGGCGGCGCCGATGCAAAGCGTCACCCGCGACCCCGCCGGCATGTCGACGTCCCCCACGCGCGCGCTTCGCGTCGAAATGCGATTGCCGAGCTGGTTCGAGCTGTCGAAGCGCAGGAATTCCTCGACGGCGGTCTCGATCAGCGCGGGATCGTGCAGCAGCCGTGCGCGCTGGTCGGGCCACTGCGTCAGTGCATGGAGCGCGTTGCCGATCAGGTTCGTCGTCGTTTCGTGGCCCGCGTTGAGCAGGAAAATGCATTGATGCACGAGCTCGGTGTCGGTCAGCCGTTCGCCGTCGGCGTCGCCTTCGATCAGCCTCGTCAGCACGTCGGTGTGGGCGTCCTGCGGATGCGCGCGCCGCTCGTCGATCAGCGTGCGCAGGTAGGCGGACATGTCGACGACCGCCCGGTTGCCGGCGTCGGCGCGTTCCGGCGTGAGCACGGGCTCGAGCGCGCCGAGGATCGCGAGCGACCAGCGCCGCAGCGGCTCGCGCTCGGCGCGCGGGACGCCGAGCAGGTTGCCGATGATCTCGACGGGAATCGCGCCCGCGAATTCGTCGATCAGGTCGACGTGACGCCGCAGCGCGAGACCGTCCAGCAGCCGCTCGACGAGCACGACCAGGCCCGGCTCCATCGCCGCGATGTGCCGTTGCGACAGCGCGCCGACAATCGCCCGCCGTACGCGCGTATGCAGCGGCGGGTCGTTGAACACGAGGCTCGTCGTATGGTGCTCGTACAGCGGCGTGGCGCCGTATTTCGGCCCGAACTCGCGCTCCTTGTTCGAGCTCCAGACGTGCGGGTCGCGATAGACGGGAAGGATGTCGCGATAGCGTGTCAAGAACCACGACCCGTCCGGCATCGCCTTGACCGGCGCATGCTCGCGCAGCGCGCGATAGTACGGGTAGGGATCCGCGTAGTACTCGTCCGGCAACTGCGTGAGGTCGAAGCGCTCGGCGCGCGTTGTGTCGTCCGTGCGCCCTCCTCGGTCGACGCCTCGAGCGGCGTCCGGATCAGCGGATCCCGGCATCGTGCGGGCCGTCGGCACCGCAGAAGAACTCGATCGTCTCCGACGGGTCCTTCGCGTACGGATGGCCAAAACTGACGTGGCCGTGTCCGCGCAGCATGAACTCCTCGCGGCGCAACTGGACCTCCGGCTCGCCCGCGATCGACAGAAAGGTCCCGTTGCTGCTGTGATCGATCAGCACATAACGGTCGCGCCGCCGCTCGATCTTCGCGTGCATCCGCGACGCCATCCGGTCGACGATCACGATGTCGTTCTGCGCGTCGCGGCCGAGCGCCACGCTGCCACGCTGCTCGCTCAGCAGAAGTTCGCGATCGCCGTGGCGAACCAGCAGATGGGTCGCGGGCGTGCGCACGCGCGTCGACAGCGTCGTCAGGTCGTCGCTTGAATCCTGCCAGACGAACTCGCAGACGCTGACGTCGTGCAACTTGCCTTTCAGCGTCAGCGCGGCCAGTTCACGCGTTCGCATCCGCAGCCACGGCGACAGCAGCGCGGCGGTTGCGGCGGACGTGATCACCTGTCCGCCCTGCGCGACGCCGACGAGCCGCGCGGCCACGTTCACCGAGTCGCCGTACACGTCGCCGCCGGACGCCAGCGCCGGCCCGAAATGAAAGCCGATGCGCATCATCAGCCGCTGCGAGCCGAGCGCCGGCTCCGCGGTGATCCGGGCCTGCAGGTCGGCGGCGGCTTGAGCAGCGTCATCGGCGGCTTGAAACGCGACCATCACTTCGTCGCCGATCGTCTTGATCACCTGTCCGCCGTAGCCGGCGCACGCGGATTTCGCCACCTCCAGGCAGTGGGCGACGGCAGCCAGCGCGCGCTCGTCGCCGAGCGTTTCATAGAGCCGCGTGCTGCCGCTGACGTCGGCGAACAGCACCGCGAGCTCGGACGATGGGGCACTCATTTCGGATTCCGGGATGGCACCGTTGCCGTTGATTGCGCGCAGTATAAGGTGGGGCCAGCGCCCCAGGCGGCGCTGGTGGGGGCGCCGTAGTATTCGCGTTGACCCTGACTTGGGGCGAGCCTAGTATCGATTTGACTCTGTTCCGTAGTTGTACGAGTGATCAAGTTACACTGCCTCGCCCTGCTGACTTTTGCGCTCGCGCTTTCGACTCCGCCGGTGCGCGCAGCCGATTCGGCCGGCATCTATACGCTCGTCGACGGCGACGTCCGCGTGATGCGCGGCGCCGTGTGGTTTCGTCTCGCAGCGGGTGCGCGCGTGCTCGAAGGCGACGTGATCGACGTCGGCGAGCATGCGCAGTTCCAGTTCGAGCTGACCGACGGCGGATCGCTGAACGCGCAGGGACCGGCGCTGATGCACGTCGCCTCGCTTCCACCGCCGGATGCCAAGCCGCCGGCAATTGCGGAGATGGTGATCGCGCGCGGATGGCTGAAGGCGGCTGGCAAGGCCGCCCGCCCGCTGCGCATCCGCATGGCGATGATGACCGTCACGCTTGCCGACACGGTGGCAGTGGCGAGTTGCGACGCGCGCCGCGCCGAGGTTTTCGTCGAATCGGGAACGGCGAACGTCGCGTTGCCTCGTGGCAAGGACGCACCACGCGACGTGGCCGCGGGCGAGTTCGTGTCGCGCACCGAGGAACGCGCGGCGCTGGTCGCGAGCCGCGTGCCGGCTGCATTCCTCACGGCGCTCCCGCGCCAGTTTCGCGATCCGCTGCCGGCGCTGGCCAGTCGCTTCCCCGTCGCGCCGGAAACGCTCGTCAAGGTCGGCGACGTCTCGCTGGCAGAAGCCGAACCGTGGCTCGCCGGCGCGAACCGCAGGGCTTTCGTCAGGCGATTCACGCCGAGGCTGTCCGACCCTGCCTTCCGTGCGGCCGTCGCCGCGCGCCCTGCCGCGTTTCCGGAATGGGATCGCGTGCTGCATCCCGAAAAGTACCGCCCGAAGGAAACGAGCGACACCAAATGAAGGCCGTGCGTGGCGTCCGCTGCGTGGAGGAGTGTAGGCGATGAAACTGATCTGGAAGTTCAACCTGGTGCTGCTGGGCCTGTTCCTGCTCGGATTCGCGATCGCCGGTTACGTGTCGTACGGCGTCGTGCAGGCGAACGCGCGCGAGGAAATCGTGCAGAACGCACGGCTGATGATGGAAGCGGCGCTCGCGTCGCGCACATACACCAATACGCAGGTGAAGCCGTTGCTCGAGACGCAACTCAAGTACGCGTTCCTGCCGCAGACGGTTCCCGCGTACGCGGCAACCGAGGTATTCAACGAAATGCGCAAGCGCCATCCCGACTACGGCTACAAGGAAGCGACGCTCAATCCGACGAACCCCCGCGACCGCGCGAGCGACTGGGAAGCGGACGTCGTCCAGGTATTTCGGCAATCGCCGACGAACAAGGAACTGATCGGCGAGCGCGATACGCCGACCGGGCGGGCCCTGTATCTTGCGCGACCCATCGACGTATCGAGCGCGGCGTGCCTGGTGTGCCACAGCACTGCGGAGGTCGCGCCGAAAACGATGATCGACCTCTACGGCAGCGCCAACGGCTTCGGGTGGAAGTTCCAGGAGGTGATCGGCGCGCAAGTCGTTTCGGTGCCGATGTCCGTGCCGATCCGCCGCGCGAACGAAACGTTCCGCACGTTCATGCTGTCGCTCGCGTTCGTGTTCCTGGCGACGTTTGTGCTTCTGAACGTGATGCTGCACATGATGGTGATCCGGCGAGTGACGCGCCTGGCGGCGATTGCCGACCAGGTCAGTCTCGGCAATCTCGACGCCGGTGAATTCAAGTCGAGGAGCAAGGACGAGATCGGCGTGCTGACCGAGGCGCTCGCGCGGATGAAGATATCGCTCGTCCAGGCAATGAAGATGCTCGAATGAGCACGGCGGGACTCGCGAGCACCGCGGGCGAGGCGCAGCCGTGAGCGAAGCGGCCGAGCCGACGCATCTCGGCAAGTACGAGATCGAGGGCGTCCTTGGCAAGGGCGCGATGGGCATCGTCTACAAGGCGCGCGATCCGCACATCGAGCGCACCGTTGCGATCAAGACCGTCCGCAAAGACCTGCTCGATGCCGATCTCGCCGCCCACTTCATGGCGCGGTTTCGCAACGAGGCGCGGGCCGCCGGCCGGCTCCACCATCCGAACATCGTCGGCATCTACGAGTACGGCGAAGCGCAGAACGTCGCGTACATCGCGATGGAGTACATCGACGGTACTGGGTTGCGCGAATACCTGAACCGGAAGGCGCGGTTCGAGCTACCGCAGGTGATCGCGATCCTGACCCAGCTGCTGGCCGCGCTGGAATTCGCACATGCGCAAGGCGTCGTCCATCGCGACATCAAGCCCGCGAACCTCATCCTCGCGCCGGGCGGCGAGCTGAAGGTCGCCGATTTCGGCATCGCGCGCATCGATGCATCGAACATGACGATGACCGGCATGGTCATGGGCACGCCGTCGTACATGGCGCCCGAGCAGTGCCGTGGACTGCCGAGCGATCATCGCGCCGATCTCTTCAGCGTCGGCGTCGTGCTCTACGAACTGCTCACCGGCGCGAGGCCGTTCGAAGGATCGGTCGAGTCGATCGCGTACAAGATCTGCCACGAGGATCCGCGACCGCCGTCACAGCTTTCGCCGCTGAAGCTGCCGCCGGCAATGGACAACCTCGTCGCGACTGCCCTGGCCAAGCGGCCCGACGACCGCTTTCAGCAGGCGCGGGCGTTCGGCTTCGCGCTGCGCCTGGCCGCCGGCGAAGCGGCGCTCGCGGGCGGTGAGACGACGGTGATGAACCTCGCTGAAGTGCCGCTGCAGCCTCCGGGCACTCACGTCTTCGACGACGCCGAGCTTGCCACGGCGGAGCGGCGGCTCGTGCGGATCGTAGGGCCAATGGCGCGGATTCTCGTGCGCCAGGCGTCCGCACGCGCGCCCGATCTGCGCGCGCTTTACGCAATGCTCGCGAGCCACATCGACGACCCGCACGAGCGCGAGCGATTCAACGCCGCCGCAGCGGGCGAGACCAGCGGCGCGCATACGCTGTCGGCACCTGGAGCGAGTGCTGCTCCGACGCGCCGCACGACCGCGGCGCCGACGGCCAGCGGACGCACGCGCACGTTGCCTCCGCTCGAGCAGGCGTTCATCGACCAGACGACATCGAGGCTTGCCGTATACCTCGGCCCGATCGCGAAGGTCGTCGCGCACAAGGCCGCGCGCCAGGCGCGCGACTCCGAGGAGTTCGTGCAGATCGTTGCCGAGCACATCGGAACCCAGGACCGCGAGGCGTTCCTGCACGACGTAGGCACTGGCGACTAGGTGCAACCGGACCGGCTACACCTGTTGATTAGGTGCAAACGGACCGGCTACACCTGTTTCGCCATCCGATCCGGACCCCGCCGCTCATGCCCGCGGGGTCCGTCACGCGGATCTGTCAGCGAACCTTGCCGTCTTTCCACGCCGACAGGAGCTTTTCGTAGGCGATCGTTTCGCCTTTCGGCTTTTCGTTCGCCAGCTTCTTCCACGGCGCGCCTTTGTCGGTCAGCCATTTCGCCGGATCGCCCTTCGCGTTGAGCTTCGGCGCGCAATTGGCCATTCCGGCGCGTTCGAGACGTCCCATTACCTGGTCCATTTCCTCCGCCAGGCTGTCCATCGCCTGCTGCGGCGTTTTCTCGCCCGTTACGGCCACTGCGACGTTTTTCCACCACAGCTGCGCAAGCTTCGGATAGTCGGGGACATTCGTGCCGGTCGGCGTCCACGCAACGCGCGCCGGGCTCCGATAGAACTCGATCAACCCGCCGTACTTGTCGGCATTCTTCGTGAAGAAGTCGGAGCGGATGTCGCTGTCTCGGATGAAAGTCAGGCCGACGATGGACTTCTTCAGCGACACCGTCTTGCTGGTCACGAACTGCGCATACAGCCACGCGGCCGCGACCTTGTTCGCGTCGTGGTTCTTGAAGAATGTCCACGAGCCGACGTCCTGGTAACCGTTCTGCATCCCCTGTTTCCAGTACGGACCGTTCGGCCCCGGCGCCATCCGCCACTTGGGCGTGCCGTCCGCATTGACGACAGGCAGGCCCGCCTTCGTCATGTCCGCGGTGAACGCTGTGTACCAGAAGATCTGTTGCGCGATCTGCCCTTGTGCCGGTACGGGCCCCGCCTCGCCGAACGTCATGCCGGTTGCTTCCTTCGGCGCGTATTTCTTCATCCAGTCGACGTATTTCGTCAGCGCGTACACGGCAGCCGGCGAATTGGTCGCGCCACCGCGCGAGACCGAGGCGCCGACGGGCGTGCACTTGTCGGCCGCCACGCGGATGCCCCATTCGTCGACCGGCAGCCCGTTCGGGATGCCGATATCGGCTGTCCCGGCCATCGACAGCCATGCGTCCGTGAAGCGCCATCCCAGTGACGGGTCTTTCTTGCCGTAGTCCATGTGACCGTAGATCGGCTTGCTGTCGATCGTCTTCACGTCATTGGTGAAGAACTCGGCGATGTCCTCGTACGCGCTCCAGTTGAGGGGCACGCCGAGCTCGTAACCGTACTTGGCCTTGAACTTGTCCTGCAGGTCCTTGCGCGCGAACAGGTCGGCACGGAACCAGTACAGGTTCGCGAACTGCTGGTCCGGCAATTGATAGAGCTTCTTGTCCGGCGCGGTCGTAAAGCTGGTGCCGATGAAGTCCTTGAGATCCAGCCCCGGGTTTGTCCACTCCTTGCCGGCGCCGCTCATGTAGTCGGACAGCGGCATGATGACGCCGTAACGGTAGTGCGTTCCGATCAGGTCGGAGTCGGAGATCCAGCCGTCGTAGATCGACTTGCCCGACTGCATCGACGTCTGCAGTTTCTCGACGACGTCACCCTCCTGGATGATGTCGTGCTTGACCTTGATGCCCGTGATCTCCTCGAACGCTTTCGCCAGCGTCTTGGATTCGTATTCGTGCGTCGTGATCGTTTCGGAGACGACCGAGATTTCCTTGACGCCCTTGGACTGCAGTTTCTGCGCCGTGTCGATGAACCATTTCATCTCGGCGGTCTGCTGATCCTTGCTGAGCGTCGACGGTTGAAACTCGCCATCGACCCATTTCTTGGCCTCCGCTTCGCCCGCCCATGCCGAGTTGCCCCAGACGAGCATGGCCGTGGCTGCTGCAATCGCCGTCAATCGCGGTTTCATGATGTCTCCTCTCCGAGCGCTTCCCGAATGTCCCATGTGTCATCCGGCCCGGGAAACGTCGGCCAGACGTGCCGTCACCCCTTGCGCAGCACCAGCGCCAGCAGAACCATCGACGCGACGAAGCCGATCCATACGGAGGGCTCCTGCTCCAATCCTAACCAGCTGCCGATCTTTTCGCTGATCGCGACGAACCCGAGATTGACATAAGCGGCGGCCAGCAGGCCGATGAACAGTCGATCGCCCCGCGTCGTTGCGATCGGAAGGAAGCCGCGTCGCAACGTGGTCGGCGATTTTATCTCCCAGATCGTCATGCCGGCGAGCATGGCCACGATGCATGCGAAGAATACCGCTACCGGCAGCGTCCATACCATCCAGTCAAGCACGAAGGTCACCCCGACTCATACGCGCCCCATCGCAAAGCCCTTTGCAATGTAGTGACGGACGAACCAGATCACGATCGCGCCCGGAAGGATCGTGAGCACGCCCGCCGCGGCGAGCGTTCCCCAGTCCATTCCCGCCGCGGAGACGGTCCGCGTCATCGTGGCCACGATCGGTTTCGCATTGACGCTCGTCAGCGTGCGGGCCATCAGCAACTCCACCCAGCTGAACATGAAACAGAAGAATGCGGTTACGCCGATGCCGGCCTTGATCAGTGGCACGAAGATCGTCAGGAAGAACCGCGGGAACGAATAGCCGTCGATGTACGCGGTTTCGTCGATCTCGCGCGGTACGCCGCTCATGAAGCCCTCGAGGATCCACACCGCCAGCGGAACGTTGAACACCAGGTGAGCGAGCGCCACGGCGACGTGCGTGTCCATCAGCCCCAGCGTCGTGTAGAGCTGGAAGAATGGCAACAGGAAGATCGCCGGCGGCGTCATCCGGTTCGTCAGCAGCCAGAAGAACACGTGCTTGTCGCCAAGGAAGCGGTAGCGTGAAAACGCATACGCTGCGGGAAGCGCCACCGCGATCGACATCACGGTGTTCATCGCCACGTAGATCATCGAGTTGATGTATCCGGAATACCAGGACACGTCGGTGAAGATCGTGGCGTAGTTCGCCCATGTGAACCGTCTTGGCCACAGCGAGAACACGCCGAGGATCTCGTCGTTGGTCTTGAACGACATGTTGACCATCCAGTAGATCGGCAGGATGGAGAACACGAGGTACGCGACCAGGAATACCGTTCGCACGTCGATGCGCGACTTCGCCACAGGGCCGCCCGGAAGTGTCGTCCTAGCCATTGGGCGGGGTCGAGGCGTCGCTCGTCCCGACGCGCTGCATCCAGTTGTACAGGATGAAGCACATCAGCAAAATGATCAGGAAGTAGATCAGCGAAAACGCGGCCGCGGGACCCACGTCGAACTGCCCGACGGCTTTCTGCGTCAGGTACTGCGAGAGGAATGTCGTGGAATTGCCGGGTCCGCCGCCGGTCAACACGAACGGCTCCGTGTAGATCATGAAGCTGTCCATGAAGCGCAGCAGCACCGCGATCATCAGCACGCCGCGGAGCTTGGGCAACTCGATGTAGCGGAAGACGGCGAAGCGCGACGCGCCGTCGATCTGCGCGGCCTGGTAGTAGGCGTTCGGAATTGCGCGCAAGCCCGCATAGCAGAGCAGCGCGACCAGCGACGTCCAGTGCCAGACATCCATCAGTAGCACGGTAAGCCACGCATCGGTGGCGCTGCCCGTGTAGTTGTAGTCGAACCCGAGTCGCGCCAGCGCGGCGCCGAACAGTCCGATGTCGGTGCGTCCGAAGATCTGCCAGATGGTGCCGACGACGTTCCATGGAATGAGCAGCGACATCGCGAGCAGCACGAGGACCGCGGACGCTTTCCAGCCGGAAGGCGGCATCGACAGCGCGAGCATGATCCCCAGCGGAACCTCGACGACGAGCACCGCGATGGAGAACGTGATCTGGCGCAGCAGCGCATCGTGCAACTCGCCGTCGCGCATCACCATCTTGAACCATTCGGTGCCCACGAACACGCGGCGCTCGGGCGAAATGATGTCCTGCACCGAGTAATTGACGACGGTCATCAGCGGCAGGATCGCCGAGAAAGCGACGCACACGACAACGGGAAGGATCAGCAGCCATGCCTTGTGGTTGACGGGCTTCATGCGAGCAACCTGTCGTCTTTGTAGAAGCACGTGTGCGGTCCGATCAGCCCCAGCCACACGGTGTCGCCAGCGCCGGGCACCGCTGCGCCGGACGAGACGCGCGCCCGCACCACGCGCTCGCCGATTTTGCCGGTGACCATCCAGTGGGTGCCGATATCCTGGGCCTTGACCACTTGTGCGGACATCGCACCCGGGCGTGCCGAATCGGAAACGGTGACGTATTCGGGGCGCACGCCGAGCGTCACGCGTCCGGCCCGCGACAGTGCGGCGATGCTGTCCGCCGTCATCTGCAGGTCCACGCCGTCGATGCGCAGCCGGTCGCCCTGAATTTCCGCATCGAGGAAATTCATCCCTGGCGAGCCGATGAAATGGCCGACGAACGTGTGCTGCGGACGCTCGAAGAGCTGATCGGCGCTGCCGGTCTGCACCGCCCGCCCGTGCGTCATCACGATCACCTGGTCCGCGAACGTCAGCGCCTCGACCTGGTCATGCGTCACGTAGATCAGCGTCAGCTTGAGCTCGCGATGAATCTGCTTCAGCTTGCGGCGCAGCTGCCATTTCAGATGGGGGTCGATGACGGTGAGCGGCTCGTCGAACAAGACCGCCGACACGTCGTTGCGAACGAGTCCCCGCCCAAGCGAGATCTTCTGCTTTACATCGGCGCTGAGCCCTGCCGCGCGTTGCGGAAGCTGTGCCGTCAGTTCCAGCATCTCGGCGACCACACCCACGCGCTGGCCGATCCTTTCGGCGGGCATTCGGCGGTTGCGCAGCGGAAAGGCGAGATTCTCGGCCACCGTCATCGTGTCGTAGATGACGGGGAACTGGAACACCTGCGCGATGTTGCGCTGTTGCGGCGTCCGGCTCGTGACGTCCTCGCCGTCGAACCTGACCGTGCCCTGTGATGGCGCGACCAGGCCGGAAATGATGTTGAGCATCGTCGTCTTGCCGCACCCGGATGGGCCGAGCAGCGCGTAAGCACCGCCGTCGTCGAAGGTCATCGCCAGCGGCAGCAGCGCGTAGTCCGCGTCCCGTGTCGGCAACGGCTTGTACGAGTGCGCGAGATCGAGGTCGATGCGTGCCATGTCAGTGCAGGCGTGCTGCGCGATCCGGCGCAAGCAGGAGTTCCCCGTTCGAACCGAACAGATACGACTCGGTCGGCTGGAAGTGCAGGTTGACGCGTGCACCGAGGTCGAAGCGGTGGACACCGGTGAGCTGCGCGACCAGGGGCGCAATGGCCGTCGCGGCGTGAACGAACGTATCCGAGCCGGATATTTCGGCGAGCTGCACGTCGCCTTCGATCGTGATGTCCCCAGGTCGCGGGCTGACGCGCAGCGCACTCGCGCGCACGCCGACGGTAAGGCCGGATTCGGCCCCCGCGGGCACCCGCAAAGGCAGACGCAATCCGTCGCGGAAGACAATTCCTCCGGCCCCGGCGCGGGCCTCGACGAGGTTCATCGGCGGGTCGCTGAACGCGCGCGCAACGCGAATGGATTTCGGATGGTGGTAGACGTCCGCAGTACGGCCGTATTGCAACAGCTCACCGGCGTCGAGAACCGCGGTGAATCCGCCGAGCAGCAGCGCTTCGGTCGGTTCCGTCGTCGCGTAAACGACCGTCGAATCGCTCGCTGCGAACAGCTGGGCCAACTCCTCCCGCAACTCCTCGCGCAGCTTGTAGTCGAGATTGACCAGGGGTTCGTCGAGCAACGTCAGCGGCGCGGATTTCGCGAGCGCCCGCGCCAGTGCCACCCGCTGCTGCTGCCCGCCGGAGAGCTCGGCCGGCAGACGATCGAGATAGGCGTCGATGTGCAGCTTGCGTGCGAGCTCGGCGACGCGGGAATCGATATTCGACGCGCTGCGGAGCATGAGGGGCGACGCGATATTGCCGAACACGGTCATCGACGGATAATTGATGAACTGCTGGTAGACCATCGCGACGTCGCGCCGCCTTACCGGCACTCGCGTGACGTCGGCACCGTCCATCAGCACGCGGCCGCTCGTCGGTGCATCGAGCCCCGCCATGATGCGCAGCAGCGACGTCTTGCCCGACTGCGTGGCGCCCAGCACGACGGTGAGCGCTCCCGGCTCGAGTCGCAGGCTCATCGGATACAGATAGGTGGCGGCACCCACGCGCAGGACAATGTCGGCAAGCTCAAGCGCCATGGCACGTCGCGTACGGGCGCGGACTCGCACCGCTCGCGCAGTTTGCTTTCATTGTGCAGCCCGTTGCGGCCGGGGTCGACGACACGCGACGCATCCTACGCGCCGACCCGCAGTGGAACAAGAGCGGCGCTACGAATGTTCATAGCGATGCGCCGGCAATGCCGCGTTGCTGGGAGTACCCTGCGACTGGAACCGGCGTACGATGCGCGGCTGTCCTTTCTGCATTGCGAGGCCTTGATCATGCACAGACTCCGTGTTGCGCTTGCCGTCTTGCTGACCGCCGTGGTGACGAGCGCGTTCGCGCAGGAGTATCCGACGCGGCCCGTGAAGATCGTCGTTCCGTTTGCCGCAGGCGGTCCGGCAGACGTCTATGCGCGTTTCATCGCGCAGCGGCTGCAGGAAGCAATGGGCCAGCCGTTCGTCGTCGAGGACCGGCCCGGCGGAGGCTCGGTCGTGGGTACCGACATCGTCGCGAAGAGCGCGCCCGACGGCTACACGCTGCTGCTGATGTCGAACACCCACACCGTCAACGAGTCGCTGATGCCCGGCAAGCCGTTCCAGCTGATGCGCGACTTCACGGCCATCGCGCCGATCAACTATTCGGACCTCGTGCTGGTCGTCAATCCGGCCGTGCCGGCGAAGACGCTGCAGGAGCTGATCGCGCTGGCGAAGGCGCAGCCGGGCAAGCTCAACTATGCGTCGTCCGGCCCCGGCACGCCGTACCACATGGCCGGCGAGCTCTTCAAGGCGTCCGCCGGGCTCGACATCGTGCACGTGCCTTACAAGGAAAGCTCCGGCGCGCGCACCGGCGTGCTGGGTGGCCAGGTCGAGATGATGTTCGATGCGGTCACGGTGATGAACGAGCACGTCAAAGCGGGCAAGGTGCGTGCGCTCGCAACGAGCGGCAAGGCGCGCTCGTCCGTGATGCCGGACGTTCCGACGCTGAACGAAGCCGGCGTTCCCGGCTACGACGCGGTGATCTGGCTCGGCCTCATTGCGCCGAAGGGAACGCCGGCTGCGATTGTAAGCAAGCTCAATGCCGCGGTAACGAAGATCGTATCTGCACCCGATGTGCAGGCCGATTGGGCGAAGCAGGGTGCTGTAGCGATGGCGATGTCGCCCGACGCGTTCGAGCGCTATCTGGCCGACGACATCGTCAAGTGGGAGCGCATCGTCAAGCTGTCCGGCGCACGACCGGACCGGTGACGAGCGCACCGACACTCGACATCCTGTCGGCGGGCGCGGCCAAGGCGGTCGTGCTCGCGCTGGCGGACGAGCTCTCGAAGCGCGACGGCGTCGCCGTCGCCGGCGTGTTCGATGCAGCAGGCGCCATTCGCGCGCAGTTCCTCGCGGGCGCTGCATGCGACGTGCTGATCCTTCCCGCCGCGATGCAGGAAGAGCTCGCGGCGCAGAAGCGCATCGACGCCCGCACGCAGGCGCCGCTCGGCCACGTGCCGACGGGCATTGCGATTGCCGCCGGTGCGCTGGTGCCGTCGGTCGGCGATGCGGACGCGCTTCGCGCGGCGTTCGAGGACGCGTCGGCCTTGTACTGCCCGGATACGGAGCGCTCGACGGCGGGCATCCACTTCGTCCGGATGCTGCGCGAGATGGGCATCCATCCCCGCGTCGCACCGCGAATCCGCAATTTCCCGAACGGCGCGCAGGCGATGGCAGCAATGGCCGCAGCGGGTCCGGAGGGCGACCGCGCCATCGGCTGCACGCAGGTGACTGAAATTCTCTACACGCCGGGTGTCACGCTGATCGGCCTCCTGCCGCCGCCGTTCGAATTGACAACGGTCTACACGGCCGCCGTGAGCATGCACAGCCGCCACGCCGACCGTGCGCGACAGTTCGCGGTCCGGCTGACCGGCCGGGATTCGGAGGCGCTCCGCGTCGCGAGCGGATTCGCGCAGTGTTGAAGCCTCGGTCAACCGCGGCGATGGCGCCGCGTTGAAGGCGGATGACGATGCCACGCCTTCCCATCGATGGACGCCGTGCGCTGCGCTGGCTGGCGCTGGCCGGCGTCGTCGCGGCCGTTGCAATCGGTGGCTGCGCGGAGCTCGCGCAAAAGGAGCGCGAGCTCGTCTTTCGTGTCGTGCCCGGCGATGCAAGCTGGTATGCCGGCTTGCCGGACGGCGTGCGCGAAATCGACATCCCGGTGGCCGAGGGCCAGCACATCCACGCGTGGTGGTGGAAGGCTGATCGCGCGGACGCGCCGGCCGTGCTCTATTTCCACGGCTCGCGCTGGAACCTGACCGGCCAGTTGACGCGGATCAGACAACTGCACGATTTTGGCTTCTCGGTACTGGCGATCGATTACCGGGGCTTCGGCCGCAGCGACGGCGACGTGCCGTCCGAGCAGACGGTGTACGAGGATGCGCGTGCGGGCTGGCGACGATTCGCCGAGCTGGTACCCGACGCTCGCCACCGGTTCATCTACGGTCATTCTCTCGGCGGGGCCGTCGCCGTCGATCTTGCCGCCGAGCTCGATCGCACCACGGGCGCAGGCGAGCCCGAGCCGGCGCACGGGCTGATCGTCGAATCGTCGTTCACCACGCTCGTCGATGTCGCGAAGGCCCTGTCGTATTCGTGGCTTCCCGTGCAGTGGGTGATATCGCAGAAGTTCGACGCGATCGACAAAATCACGCAAGTGAGGATGCCGGTGTTGTTCGTCCACGGCGCGGCCGATCGGTTCGTCCCGGCGCGCTTCAGCCAGGCGCTCTACGACGCCGCGCGCTCGCCGAAGCGCCTGCTCGTCGTCGAGGGCGCTACGCACAACAACAGCATGCGCGTGGGCAGCGACGAGTACCGGGACGCGCTGTGGGCGCTGTTCAAGCTGCCCGACGCGCCCGACCGGCGCGCGAGGGACACTGCCCGTCACTGAACGCGTTCATGCTGCGCAGGCGGCGCTTGCCGGAAGCGAGGCGCGCCGCAGTCGCGAGCGCGCGTCGGCAAACACCAGCATCGAATCGCCGAACTCGTGCGTCCGGAAGCCATCGCGCTCCAGCGCACGCGTTGCGTCGGCCAGCACCCGATCGCCGACGAATGCGCGCAGCAGTTCGTGATGGCTGCTCCCGGGTTCGTGGGTGCCCGTGACGATCGCATCGACGATGCGCAACGGCGTCGATGCGCCGATTCGCTGCGTTGCCTGCCGCTCCATCGCGCGGATGCCGCCGAGGCGGCTCGCCGCATCCTCGACGGCGCGCACGACCGTCGTCCCGATCGCGATCACCCTTGCGTCCTCCGCGCGGGCGGTTTCAATGGCCGTCGCGGTGCTGGCGGGAATCCGGTACCACTCGGGAAGCGGCAACCGACGGTCGAGCTCCGCATCGCCCATCGACGACAGGCCGGCGGCGTGCGTCAGCGTCGCGAAGTGGATGCCGCATGCGTGCATCGCGGCGACGTCGCGCCACGCAATGATGAATCCCGCCGACGGCGGCTCGAATGCGACGGGCGCTGCGGCGATCGGCGTCCACGCGTCCCAGAGCGCGAGCGGTTCGGCGATGTGCGCGTACTGGATCGGCCGGCCCTGCCGGGCTAGCTTTTGCCAGAACGCCGCGCCCTGTGCATCGAAGCGCACGCGCACGAACCGAGGATGGTCGGTGAGCTCCGCGACCGTCGCGGCCAGCGTACCGAACGCCAGCCGGTCGCCTGCTGCAAGCGCCGGCGGAGGCAGCCGATCCTCCGTGCGCGTGCGGTAATCGCCGGCGCCGAAGACGATTACGTCGAACACGGCCGGCGTCGCCGATACCGGCGCGCGCCACGCGGCAAGCCTCGCCTCGATCGGTTGTCCGGTGCGTACGTGGATTCCGGCGATGCTCGCCGGCAGCGTGGCGGCATCGTTCGCAACGACGAGATCGCCCGGCCGCAGCACGTCGAGCCAGTTCGCGCGCGGCATCTGCGTCACGCGACCCGTTTGATCGACGACGAGCAGTCGCGCCCAAGCGGGTCGCTTGATCGGACGATCCGCAGCGATCATCGCAGCGCCTCCGCGTACGTTGCGCTCCCGGGATTGGTCACCGCTGGTCGCGTGGGCAGCGCCGCGAGGATGGCATCGACGATCGCTTGCGCGGCGACGGCGGGTGCCAGCAAGTCCCGCGGATCGGCATCGGGTACTGCGAGCGCGTGCAGCGGCGTATCCATGTCGCCCGGGTCGAGCGAAAGGAAGCGGACGCCGAGATGCCCGAGCTCCTCCTCCCAGATCCGCGTCATGTGGCGCAGCGCGGCCTTGCTCGCGCCGTAGGCACCCCAGTTCGCATACGCGTTGATCGCCGCGTCGCTGGACACGTTGACGACGACGGCACCGCGTCCATCGCGCGCCGACGCGGCGAGCGCGCCGAGCACCGCTTTCGTCAAGCGGAACGGCCCGAGGACGTTCGTCGCGAGCGCCTGCGCAAAGTCTTCGCAGTCGGTGTCGGCGAGCGGCGCCAGCGGCACGGGCCCGAGGCTCGACGCATTGTTGATCAACACGTCGAGCCCACCGCGCCAGCCCAGCACCTGCAAAGCGATCGGATGGATCGCGTCCTTGTCCGCGATGTCGCCGGTAATGCCGAGCGTTCCCGGGTGTCGGCGCCGAGTCTTTTCGACGCATCCCGAGGTGCGCGCTACGAATGCGACATCCGCACCGCGCGCACGGAGCTCGTCGACGAGGGCCAGTCCAAGTCCCGACGTGCCGCCGGTGACGAGGACGCGCGTCTTAGCGAGTGAAACGGGTACTGCCGATGCATGATCGTCCATCTGTTGACGCTCCGGTTGTCGATGTGACGATAATAGGCATGCGTACCGATAGTCCCAAGCCGATTGTCCAGCGCGCTGGCGAATAGTCGACGCGATGGACTCTCCAGACCTCGTCGCCGAGTATCTCGCGCGCAATCTCGCAAGCCTGCGGCATTCCCGCGCGCTGACGCAGGGTGCGCTTGCGAAGGCCGCCGCCGTTCCCCGCTCGACGATCGCCAATCTCGAATCCGGCGTCGGCAACCCGTCGCTGACCGTGCTCGTCAAGGTGGCCAATGCACTGGCGGTTCCCCTCGACGAATTGACCGCTGCGCCACGCGCAAAGGTCAGGCGCTGGGGATCGGCCGACGTGCCCACGCAGGCACGCGGCCGCGGCGTGACGATGCGCGCGCTCGTGCCCGAGCCGGTGCCGGAGGAGTTGCTGACGCTGATGGATTTCGAGCCGGGCGCGTCGATGCGGGGCACGCCGCATCTGCCCGGCACGCGCGAGTTCTTCACTTTGCTCGCGGGACGGGTAACGATCTTCGTCGTCGGCGAGCGGTTCGAGCTCGCGGCCGGCGACGTGCTGGGTTTCCCCGGCAACGTCGCCCATTCGTATCAGAACGCCGACCCGATGGCGCCGGCGCGCGGCGTGTCCATCGTCATCCTCGCGAAGGCAGGCGTCTAGAAGAACACTTCGTTTAGCGCGGCAACGTCTGCCCGGTGACGCCGCTGCGGATCGCGCGCAGCTTTGCCTTCACGTGCGCTTCGTTGACCGGGCCCATCCGCATCAGGATCTTCTGGCCCGCCGAGCGCTGCTCGAGCGCCGGATCGGCGAATTCGTACAGCACTTTCGGCTGCGCGAGTGCGATGGGTGCGGGCACGTCCGGTGTCGCGAGCAGATGGTCGATCACCTCGACGAGACGATCGTTGAAATAGCCGTGCGGATAGCCCAGGTCCTCGTATGCTTTCTGGAACAGCGGGTAATAACGCACATATGCTTCGACGAGCTTCGCCGTGTCGGCCTGGTCCATCACGCGAACGTACATCCCATAGCGCGCCGCGTTGTCGGCACGCAACAGGACGCGCCCGTCCGACTGCGTCGTCTCGACGCCGCCCCCGATCGGGTTGACCGACATTCGCGACAACGCGACCGTCTGCCGCGGCAGGTTGTCGATCGTCGCGACGAAACGCGGCACGATTTCCTGCAGGTGGAAGATGCGCTCGAGCGGAGCGCCGGCGAAGATCGATGCCATCAGGTCCTGCAGCGGCGCGTCGCTGTCGGCGATGGCGGGAAGCGGCGCGGATTCGGCCGCCGCCGGCGTAGCCGCTTCGATCGGGTAATGCGGCGTCGACGGTGCGGCGGGCGGCGCGACGCTTGCAGCGGGTGGAGATGCTGGCACGACCGGCGCCTGCGTCTGCGCCGGCTGGTGGAATGCCCGCCACGCGAACACGGCTGCGATCGCGAGGATTGCGACGATCGCAATGCCGAGCGGCCACGGAAATGCGCGGCGCGCCCGACGCGTGCGCCGCGGGTCGATCGTCCGCTCGAAATCGGGGTTGTGGTCCACCGGTTCGACGCGTTCCATGTGCCCTCCCGAATCATTCACAGCAACGGTGTTCGACCGCTGCCGGCGCGAATCGGTTCAGTGCTGCCTACACCTGGATTTTCCCTTGTTCGAGCCGCTCGCCGTGCTCTCGCGTCGCGTGGAAGCGGACCTTCGGCCAGCGCTCCATCGTCACCTGGAGGTTGTACTTGTTCGTCGCGAGGAACACGGGGTTGCCGTCGACGTCGGTCGCCAGCGCCGCCGCCTGCTCTCGCTCGAAATTGCGGCGCGTCGTTTCGTCGGTGAACGTCAGCCAGCGCGCCGTCGAAATGCCGGCAGTCTCGTAGATGGCGTCGACCTTGTATTCGCTGGCGAGACGCTGCGCGACGATCTCGAACTGCAGCGGACCGACGGCGCCCAGCAGCAGCGTGTTCGTATGCGACGATGCGAACACCTGGATCGCACCTTCCTCGCCGAGCTCCTGCAGGCCCTTCTGTAACGGCTTTGCCTTGAACGGGTCGCGCGGACGCGCGGTGCGGAAGAGCTCGGGCGCGAAATACGGAATCCCGCGAAACGCCAGCGATTCGCCTTCGGACAGCGTGTCACCGATCTGCAGCTGGCCGTGGTTGTGGATGCCGATGATGTCGCCGGCGACGGCATCCTCGCTGGCGACGCGCTCGTTTGCCATGAACGTCAACGCATTGGCGAGCTTCATCTCGCGGCCGATGCGCAAGTGGCGCACCTTCATTGCCGGCTCGTAGCGACCCGAGCACACGCGGAAAAACGCGATCCGGTCGCGATGCCGCGGATCCATGTTCGCCTGGATCTTGAACACGAAACCGCTGAACGGCTTCTCTGCCGGCTCGACGACGCGAACGGTCGCATCGCGCGGCTGCGGCGGCGGCGCCCATTCGAGCAACGCCTGCAGGATCTCTTGCACGCCGAAGTTGTTGATGCCGGAGCCGAAGAACACCGGCGTCTGCCTCCCGGCGAGGAACGTGTCGAGATCGAACGGCGGGCTGGCGCTGCGGATCAGATCGATGTCGTGGCGCAACGCCGCGGTCTCGTCGGGGAACAGCGCGTCGAGGCGCGGATTGTCCAGTCCCTCGATCAGCTCGGTGTCGGTGGCCACGCGTTCCTCGCCGGGCGCGAAGCGCAGCAGCCGGTTGTTCAACAGGTGATACACGCCGCGAAAGCGCTTGCCCATGCCGAGCGGCCAGCTGATCGGTGCACAGTCGATCGCGAGCACCGACTCGATCTCTTCGAGCAGGGCGAGCGGTTCGCGAACTTCGCGGTCCATCTTGTTGACGAACGTGATGATCGGCGTATCGCGCAGCCGGCAGACGTCGAGCAGCTTGATCGTCTGCGCCTCGACGCCCTTGGCGGCGTCGATGACCATGACCGCGGCATCGACGGCGGTGAGCACGCGGTAGGTGTCTTCCGAGAAATCCTCGTGACCCGGCGTGTCGAGCAGGTTGATCGTATGGCCGCCGTACTCGAACTGCATCACGGAACTCGTCACCGAGATCCCGCGCTGCTTCTCGACTTCCATCCAGTCGGACGTCGCATGCCGCGCACTCTTGCGCGACTTGACCGTTCCGGCGAGCTGGATCGCGCCACCGAACAGCAGCAGCTTTTCGGTCAGTGTCGTCTTTCCGGCATCCGGGTGCGAGATGATGGCGAACGTACGCCGACGAGCGACGTCGCGCCGAAGATCCCCCGGATGTGGACTGGTAGTCATCGCAATGTCGAAGTGCCGGCGTGGCGCCGCGGCGCACCCGGACGAAAACAAAACCGCCGGCCGGGAGCGGCAGGCGGCGAGTTCGAGCGAATTATACCAACGACGGTTCAGCCGAACGGCCGCACGCCGATCAGCGGCCCGTGCAGGAACAGCGCGAAGCCGACCGAAACGACGACGCCTGCGACGATGGCGATCGCGTCTTTCGCGAGCGTGCCGGGCGGATACGTCGTGCCGGCCTCCCGGTCGCGGGCGCGTCGGATGACGAACGTGGCCATGGACCAGACGAGGAAGGCGCCGAACAGCACGACGTCGTGCAGCTCCCCATTCGCGAGCAGGTGAGCGAACGCCCACAGCGCGACACCCGCCGTCATCGGATGGCCGAGCGCCGCCTTGATCTTCGTTCGCGGCACATACGCTGCGGCGATCAGCACGAACGCGATGATAGTCAGCAACGCCGCGGCGTGCCGCGTCCAGACGGCCGGTGTGAACACAATGACGGGGCTTGCGCGTGCCTGGCCGTAGCCCCAGATGATCAGCACGAAGCCCACGAGCGAGACGAGCGAGTACAGCCCTTTCCACGGTTTTTCCCCAAGGCGCACGACCTGGTGTGCGCGCCACTGCGGTGCCGCGAGGCCGACGGAGTGGGGAACGAGAAACACGAGAAGACCGACGATCAGCCACGTCATGGAAAAAACCCGCGCACGTTTGCGAAGCCGTCATCTTAAGCGTTGCCGCCAAGGCGCGTGTCCGCGGGCTGCGAGCGTTGCGACCCGTCGCGCTATCCTTGCCCGATGGCCCTGGTGACAATTCGCGCCGCGGAGCTCGCGTTCGGGCTGCATCCGCTGCTCGATCGCGCCGATTTCGCGATCGACGCGAACGAGCGCGTCGGCCTGATCGGGCGCAACGGGACCGGGAAGTCGTCGCTGCTGCTGGCGATTGCCGGGCAGTTGGCGCTCGACGACGGGGTCATCGAGCGAGCGGAGGGCGTTCGCGTCGTCGTCGTCGAGCAGGAGCCTTCGCTGCCACCAGCGTCGACGTTGCGCGAAAGCCTCTCGCAGCGGGGCGATGTGGCCCGTATCGCCGACGAGCGCGACCGCTGGCGCGTCGAGGCGCGGCTGTCGGAATACCTGCATCGATTCGGCCTCGACGAGGCCCAGGATCCGCAGGGGACGTCGGGTGGCGAGCGCAAGCGCGCGGCACTGGCACTTGCACTGGCGCTCGAGCCCGATCTGCTGCTGCTCGACGAGCCGACGAATCATCTCGACGTCGACGGCATCGCATTGCTCGAAACTCACGTGCAGGCGGCACGCGCGGCGATCGTCGTCACGCACGATCGCGTATTTCTCGACAGCGTTTGCACGCGAATCGTCGAGCTCGACCGCGGCCTCCTTCGCTCGTATCCGGGCAACTTCGCCGCATACAACAGCCGCAAGGCATCCGAGCTCGCCGCCGAAGCGACGGCCGCGCGCAAGTTCGACCAGTTCTGGCGCCAGGAGGAGGCGTGGATACGCAAGGGCGTCGAAGCGCGCCGCACGCGCGACGAAGGACGCGTGCGCAGGCTCGAGGCGCTGCGCAGCGAGCGTGCGCTGCGGCGCGAGCGCCTCGGCAGCGTCAAGCTCGCGCTCGATTCCGGCGAGCGCTCCGGCAAGCTCGTCGCCGAACTCCATGGCGTGACCAAGCGCTTCGGGACGCGCGACATCGTGCGCGACCTCGACTTGCGAATCATGCGGGGCGACCGGCTGGCGTTGCTGGGTCGCAACGGGGTCGGCAAGTCGACGCTGCTGAAGATCATTCTGGGCCAGCTCGCGCCCGACAGCGGCACCGTGCGGCTCGGCACGAAGCTCGACGTCGCTTACTTCGATCAGTTGCGCGAAGTCCTCGACGATGCGGCGACGCTCAATGAGACGATCAGCCCGGGCTCCGACTGGATCGAAACGGCGAACGGCCGCAAGCACGTGCTGAGCTATCTCGGCGATTTCCTGTTTCCGCCGCAGCGCGCAAATGCGCCTGTGAAGACGCTGTCCGGCGGCGAGCGCAATCGCTTGCTGCTCGCGCGGTTGTTCGCCCGGCCCGCCAATCTGCTGGTGCTGGACGAGCCGACGAACGATCTCGATATCGAGTCGCTCGAACTGCTCGAAGCGACGCTGCAATCGTATGCGGGCACGCTGCTCGTCGTCAGCCACGATCGCGCGTTTCTCGACAACGTGGCGACGCAGACGCTCGTGGCAGAGGGCGACGGCCGGTGGCGCGAGTACGTCGGCGGCTACTCCGACTGGCTCGCACAGCGCCCTGTCGCTCGCGTGGAACCGCCGGCGGCGGCGAAGCCGGTTGGCGCGCCCCGTGCGCGCGCTGCGCCGCGCGTGCGGCTGACATTCAACGAAAAGCGTGAGCTCGATGCACTGCCCGCCGAACTCGAATCGCTCGAGCGCGAGCAGCACGCACTGTCCGAGCGGATGTGCGCCGCCGACTACCACCGGCAAGCGATCGAGGTCATCAAGGGTGACCGTCAGCGCGCCGAGGAAATCGAGCGGCTGCTTACCGTTCGCTTCGAGCGGTGGGGCGAGCTCGATGCGAAAGCGCAGGAGGCCGCCGCAACATGATGCGCATGTTGCTCCCCGCGCCCGACCTGTTCGACGCCCCACCGTTGCCGCCGGGTCTCGAATACCACGCAGACTTTCTGGCCGCCAACGAGGAGACGGCACTGCTGCGAGCGTTCGCGGATCTGCCGTTCCGTGAAGCAAAGTTTCAGCAGTACACGGCGCGCCGGCGCGTCGATCGCTACGGTCTCCTTTACGACGAAAAGGTGCGCGCGTGGGTCGAAGGTCGTCCGCTGCCGACCTTTCTCGCCGATCTGCGCGAGCGCGTCGCGTCGTGGCGGGGCGTGCCCGCGGAGCGCTTCGTTCACGCGCTCGTGACGGAATACCGGCCAGGCACGCCCATCGGATGGCATCGCGACAAGCCCCATTACGGCACGGTCGTCGGCATCTCGCTCTCGAGCGCGTGCCGCATGCGCTTTCGCCCGCACGACAACCAGCACGATCGCAATGCCGTCATCGCCCTGCCGCTCGCGCCGCGCTCGCTGTATGTGCTGGCAGACGAGATCCGCTGGGCGTGGCAGCACAGCATTCCCCCGGCGAAGGCGTTGCGTTATTCGGTCACCTTCCGCACGCCCGCGTAGAATCGCCGCCCGATGAGCGCGTATCCAAAACTGCTCGCACCACTCGATCTCGGTTTCACGACGCTGGCCAATCGCGTGCTGATGGGATCGATGCACACGGGTCTCGAGGAATCGGCGAACGGGTTTGCGAAGCTCGCCGCTTTCTACGCGGCGCGCGCCCGCGGCGGAGTGGGCCTGATCGTCACCGGCGGCATCGCGCCGAATCTGGTAGGACGCCTCGAGCCGCGCGCCTCGCAGCTGTCGTTCGGCTGGCAGGTCGCGAAACATCGGCAGGTCACCAGCGCCGTGCACGCCGCAGGCGGACGCATCGCGATGCAGATCCTGCACGCGGGACGCTACGCCTACCACCCGCTGTCGGTTGCGCCGTCGGCGATCCGCTCGCCGATCACGCCGTTCAAGCCGCGTGCGCTGACCCGCTGGGGTATCGAGCGCACGCTCGCCGCGTATGCGAGGTGCGCGAAGCTCGCGCAACGCGCAGGCTACGACGGTGTCGAGATCATGGGCTCCGAGGGGTACCTGATCAACCAGTTCGTCGCGCAGCGGACGAACCACCGCGACGATGATTGGGGCGGCGCGTTCGACAACCGGATCCGCTTCGCCGTCGAGACGGTGCGCAGGACGCGCGAGGCCGTCGGTCCTAAGTTCATCATCATCTACCGGCTGTCGATGCTCGATCTCGTCGACGGCGGCAGCACATGGGATGAAGTGGTCGCGCTCGCGCGCGCCATCGAGCGGGCCGGAGCGACGCTGATCAACACCGGCGTCGGCTGGCACGAGGCACGGATCCCGACGATCGCGACGATGGTGCCGCGCGGCGCGTTCACCTGGGTCACGGCGCGCTTGCGGGGCGTCGTCGACATTCCCCTGATCACGACGAACCGGATCAACGACCCGGCGGTGGCCGAGTCGATTCTCGCGCGCGGCGACGCCGACATGGTGTCGATGGCGCGTCCGTTTCTCGCCGATCCGGAGTTTGTCGCGAAGTCTGCCGCCGGCCGCGCGGGCGAGATAAACACTTGCATTGCCTGCAACCAGGCGTGCCTCGACCACATATTCGAGCGCCGGATCGCGTCCTGCCTCGTCAATCCGTTCGCGTGCCGCGAAACCGAGCTGACGGTGGCGCGCGCTACCGTCCGCAAGCGCGTCGCCGTCGTCGGCGCGGGTCCGGCGGGACTCGCGTGCGCGACAACCGCCGCCGAGCGCGGCCACGCCGTAACGCTATACGACGCGGCTCCCGTGATCGGCGGCCAGTTCAATCTCGCGCGGCGGATTCCGGGCAAGGAAGAATTCACGGAGACGCTGCGCTATTTCGATCATCGGCTGGCGGCGTTCGGTGTCGAGCGACGGCTGTCGCGACATGCGACGGCCGACGACCTGCGCGACGCCGACGCGGTCATCATCGCCACCGGCGTCGTACCGCGCCAACCGGCGCTCGACGGCATCGCGCATCCGAGCGTGGTGAGCTACGTCGACGTCATCGAAGGCCGGCGCGAGGTCGGGCGCAACGTCGCCATCATCGGTGCGGGCGGCATTGGCTTCGACGTCGCCGAGTTCCTGACGCACGCCGGTGGGGATGATGGGCACACGAGCGACGGTGCGCTGCTCGACCCCGCCATCACGGTGTTTCGCGACGAATGGGGCATCGACGCAACCTACGCGCTGCCGGGCGGCGTGAAAGCGGCCGCTGAGCCGGCGCCGCCGCGCAACGTGTGGCTGCTGCAGCGTAAGTCGACCAAGGTCGGCGACGGTCTCGCGAAAACGACCGGGTGGATCCGCCGTACGCTGCTGCGACGGCGCGGCGTGAAGATGCTGTCCGGCGTGCACTACGAGCGCATCGACGACGCCGGCCTGCACATCCGCGTCGACGACGTGCCGCAGGTGCTGGCCGTCGAAACGATCGTCCTCTGCGCGGGCCAGGAGCCGCGCCGCGATTTGGCGCGAGCGCTCGAGGCGGAGGGGATCGCGTTCACGCTGATCGGTGGCGCCGACGTTGCCGTCGAGCTCGACGCCAAGCGTGCAATCGACCAGGGAACCCGCGTCGCACTCGCGCTCTGAAAAATGGGCGCGCCCGATGTTGAGAGAGGACCGGCGGGCGTCAGGTCGCCTTGGCCGCCAGTCGCGCGGCGCGCTTGAGATCGGCTATCAGTGTTGCGCGGAGCTTCGCGCGCGCGTCGGCGTCGGGGACGCGCAGGATCGCCGACGGATGATAAGTCGCCACGATCGGTGTGCCCTCCGCGGTTGAGAGCTGTTGCGAGCGCGCCGCAGCAATTGCGATCCTGCGCCCGTGCACGGACGCGAGCGCCGTCGCGCCGAGCGTAACGATCACAGCAGGGCGCACGCGTGCGAGCTCCGCTTCGAGCCACGCGTGACACGCTGCGACGTGCCGTTGCAGCGGCGTTTTATGGATGCGTCGCTTCCCGCGCGGTTCGAAGAAGAAATGCTTGACGGCGTTGGTGAGGTACACGCTGGCGACGGCGATTCCCGCCTCCTCGACAAGGGCTCGCAACAGCCGTCCGGCCGGACCGACGAATGGCCTGCCTTGCTGGTCCTCTTCATCGCCCGGCTGCTCGCCGACGAGCATCAGTGGAGCGGTCTTCGGTCCCTCGCCCGTGACACCTTGCGTCGCGTGCTCCCACAATTCGCAGCGGCGACAGCGATCGACGTCGTCCTTCGACGGCGGGTCGCTCATGTGCGAATCGTGATCACGTTCGCGAGCATCCTGCCGTCGACGGCGTCGTTGCCGAAGCGCCGCGCGACCGTTTCAGTGGCCGCATCGACGACATCGCCGAGCCGCGACGGATCGCGCGCCTCGATTTCGCTTCGCAATGGCGTACCGTGGCAAAAGCCCAGCGCGGGAACACGCGCCGAGTCCGCGCGGCTGCGCGCCTCGACGGCGACAATGTCGGCTGGCTTGCCGAAGCCGCCGGCCTTGAGATCGTCCCGAATTCGCTTCGTGTCGCAATACCCGTGTGGTAGGCGCGCAAGGAATCGCGGAGGATCGTCGGGGAACACCGTTGCGGCCGCCTCGGTCACGCATGCGGCGAATTCGTTGTCGTCCAGCCGGTCCCAGGCGTTGAACACGAACGCACCGCCCGGCGCCAGCACGCGCAGCACTTCTGCATAGCCGCGCGCGCGGTCGGGGAAGAACATCACGCCGAACTGGCACACCACGGCGTCGAAGCTCGCGTCCTCGAAGGGCAATGCCATCGCGTCGGCCTGCCGCCACAGGACGGGGCGTTCGGTGCCAATCGAGCTTGCGTGATCGAGCATGCCGGGGTTGAGGTCGCTCGCGACAATCGAAACGTCGGGGGCCAGTGTGGAAGCCAGTAACCGCGTGACGACACCCGTGCCGGCGGCGATCTCGAGCACGCGCTGCGCGGGAATGGTCCGCAGCCGCCCCGCGATATCCACTGCATAGGGCTCGAAGATCATCGGCACAAGGTACGTTTCATAGGTCCGCGGAATGGACCCTGCAAACGCTCGATCGATATCCGGCGCGGGCATCTCGGCCTCCTTTACGGCACGCGGCCAGAGGCAGCCGCGTGCGTCAACACGTCACGGCAAACGCATCGTTCCTGGCGCAGCGGTCCCGATGCGTCGCAGCTGCAGTGTCTTCACAGCACTTCGATCCAGTTGCTGCTGCCACGCCGGCGTCATTCCGGCCGCCATGGCCTCGACGGCGCGATACGTGATGCGCGTCTTGTCGACGACTGCCTCTGCGATGCCACGGAATACCGACGCGTAGATATCGGTCCGGTTATTGGGGTCGGGTGACGTCTGCGCGAAGAACGCGGCGAACTCCCCGCTGGTGCTCGCCAGCCCTACGTAATCGCCGATGAACAGTCCGCCCTCGGCGGTGGGCGCCTGGTTGAAATCGAAAGGCCCTGCGACGTGCCGCTCCGACCACGTCACGCCGTCGTTCGACGTCGTGAGCCACGCGTCCACGAGCAGCGTCGCGGGATCGGTCGTGTCGTTGCGCATGTCGTAATAGAGCACGCCGATCGTGCCGTCCGGACGTACGGCGACCGCCGGCAGCAGCGCCTGCACCGCGGGCACGCCGTTGACCTGCACCGGCGCGCTCCACGTTGTGCCGCCGTCGATCGACCGCGTGAAGGCGATGCCTTCGCGCGCGCCGCCGCTGAACCGCGAATCCTGCCAGACGCCGACCAGCACGCCGTTCGGACCTCCGGCGAATGATGCGATGTTCGCGCCGTCGCGAAGTTCGCGCGCCGGGTTCTGCGGATCGTGCGTACCGATGGCGCGAAGGTTCGACACTGTACTGGCCGCGCTCCAGGTCGCGCCGAAATCGATCGAACGAATCACGGCGAGGTGCGGTGTCGTCGTGTTGCCGACCGTATCGAACTCGGTGAAGAAGTCGTAGAGCGTGTGTGTGCCGGCGTTCGCCGTGACGACGATATGGTTGTTGAGTGTCTGGTTGCGCCCGCCCGGGTCGTAGATGGGCTTCGCCGGTTCCCAGGACTGGCCGCCGTTGATCGTGCGCGCGAACCACGACGGGCCGTTGCCGCTCTGGTCGAGGCGATCCCAGGTCGCGTACGCGAATCCCGGCGTGAACGGATCGGCCGTGATCGATTCCTTGTCGTTGAACGGTGCGACACCGTCGCGGATCAGCGTCGCCGGATCGCTCCATGTGCGCCCGCCGTCGGTCGATCGGCTGGCGAGCACGGCACTGGACGAGTTCGCCGCGAACGTTTCACCATTGAACGCGATGCCGATCTGGTACGCGATGCCGTCGGGTCCGATCGTCACCCACGGATCGCTCGCGCGCGCGAAGTCGCCGCCATTCGCGGCGTTGCCACCGGTGCAGCGAGAGAATTTGGCCTGCGTCAGCGACCACGTGAGACCGCCGTCGAACGAGTAGCCGGTGCGCAGGCCGCGTGCGCCGCCATCCGACCAGCGATCCTGCTGGAATACGCCGATCAGGTGCGACGCGTTCTGCGGATTGGTTGCAATGTACGGTTCCACTTCGGCGCCGGCGTAAACGGTGCCCGTCGCCGGAACGCCGTCGCAACCGGGCGCAAACGGCGACTGCGCCGTCACCGGCACCTGCGAGTCCCCGACGCCGGCGCGCGTCGTGCACATCGCGACGCCGAGCGGGCCGTAACCCTCCGCCGCGTAACCCCGCGCGATCATCGCGTCGCGCTGTGCGCGATCGGCCGTGTAGCGGTGATTCGAGTCGGCACGCTGGTTCCACAGCCGGTACACGGGTCCGGTTCCCGCCGGACATTCGCCGGTGGCGGTGTTCGGCAGCGCGATGTAGAACTCCGCCGACGTTTCCTCGAGGTAGCCGCTGAAGTTCGGATCGGTCAATACCTTCTCGCGGACCACGGCGCATTCCGCCGGCGACGCCGAAAGAAAGTGCGAGTCGCCGTGCTCCGGCGGAATGATGAAGCGGCACACCGGGTTGACCACCGCGCCCTGCGCCCCGCCCGGCGTTGCGTAGCCGTCGAACACGAATCCTGTGCGCCCCCAACCCACGATGCGACCGGAATCGAGCGCGTCGATATCGTGGGCAAGCGGAGTGATGAAGTAGTGATCGAGTGACTTGTTGTAGTACTCGATGACGGTGATCGCGGACGCGGGCGCTGCGGCCACGGCCACCAACGCGCACAGCGCGAGCGCAGCCGACCAGTGCCGAGCGCTCGACGGGCGTTGGCGGAAGGCACGGATCGGCAGCGTCGGCAGCATGAGGGGTCCTCGGCGAAAGTCGGGGTAAGACACGCGGTGCGCGAATTCCGTTCGCGCACCGGAATGCACGCGATGGACCTAGTTTACCGGCGCTTGCGGCGCGCCGCGCCGGGCGGTGGTCCCGTGCTGCCGCGCCTGACGAGCTCGAACGGCAACAGCTGCTGCAACTCGGCGGCTCGACCTTCGAGACGATCGAGAAGCTGCCGAGCGGCCGCGCGGCCGACGTCGACGATCGGCGTGCGGATGCTCGTGAGCCCGGGCGTTTGCGTGGCGCCGAGATCGGTGTTGTCGACGCCGGTGATCGACACGTCGTCGGGAATCCGGACGCCGGCTTCGCGGCATGCGAGCATCGCGCCGACGGCGAACACGTCGTTCGTCGCGATCACCGCCGTCGGGCGGACGCGCGCATCCAGCAGCTCGTGCATCGCCGCCGTTCCCGATTCGAGTGCGATCGGACCGTAGCGAACGGCGTCGTCGGGAAGTGTCAGTCCTGCCGCCGCGAGCGCTGCGCGAACGCCGGCGCCGCGTTCCCGTGAACGATCGTTGCCTGCCGTGGCCGCGCTGATCAGCGCGAAGCGCCGATGGCCGAGCTCGAGCAGGTGCTGCGTCATCGCGTAGGTTGCCGCGCGGTTGTCGAAGCCTATGCTCGGATGCAATCCCGATGCGTCGACGCCCCACGTCAGCACGTACGGCCGTCCGTAGTGCTCGAGCAGCGAATAGAGTGCCCGGTCGTGATCGAGCCCGACGAACGCGAACGCGTCGACGCCGTGCTGGACCATCTGTTGCGTCACGCGAACCTCGGTCGCAAGGTCGTAGTGATGTGCGGCAAGCACCACGGCGAAGCCGCGCGCGTCGGCCTCGCGTTGCAGCGCGCTCGTCGTGCGCGCGTACAGCGCATAGTCGAACGACGGCACGACGGCTCCGATCATTGCGCTGCGCTGGCTGCGCAGCGCGCGCGCCGCGCCGTGCGGCACGTAGCGCAGCTTGTCGATCGCCGCCTGCACGCGCAGCAGCGTTGCGGGATCGACGGCGCGGGGAAGATTCAGCGCGCGCGAGACCGTCGCGGTCGAGACGCCGGCGAGACGCGCGACGTCGCGTGCACTCGACCGGTCGGCGCCGATCACTTCCGCGTTGTCGGGTTGTTCGTCGCGCCCCATTACCGTTGCGTGCTGCCTTCAGATTGTCGCTGCGTACGGATCGACGCCGGCGACCAGCATAGCGCGTCGCGGTATCGATTTCAAAGCGGACGCCGCCTGCGCGGAATCTTTTACTCACTAGGCGAAACCGTATGCCGGGTTGACACGACCTGCGTTCATTCGCCATCATATGTAATCGAATACATCGAGCAGCGGCGAGGGCGACAGGCATGAGTGGAGGCAACGCGCCGGTGCGGCATGTGATCCTGGTGGTGTTCGACACGCTGCGGCGCGACGCCGTCGGCTGCTACGGGACACCCGCGCCGTGGGGCGCCATCGCGACACCGCATCTGGATGCGTTCGCGGCGGAGTCGGTCCGGTTCGATCGGGCCTATCCGGAGGCGCTGCCCACGCTCTGCGCGCGGCGCACGATCTACACGGGCCGGCGGACGTTTCCGTTCCACAACGGCGACTTTCGTCACATCAAGGGTGATTTCGTCGGCATCGCGCCCGGCTGGGGACCCATCCCGGAATCGCAGTCGACGCTGGCGGAAATGTACGAGGCGGGCGGTTTTCGCACCGGCCTCATCTCGGATCTGTATCACGAGTTCAAGCCGTCGAAGAATTTCTGGCGCGGCTTCCACCAGTGGACGTTCATCCGCGGCCAGGAGGCGGACGCCGCGCGCAGCGGTCCGTATCCGTCGCAGGAGGAGATCGACTACTGGGTGCCGCGCGAGTTGCAGGAACTGCGCGGCAAGGCGACCGGGCTCGAGCAGCCCGGCTACGGCGCACATTGGTTCTCGAGTCGCATCCTGCTCAACATGCGCGATCGCGTTCGCGAAGAGCAATGGTTCAACGCGCAGGTGATGCAGGAGTCCGCGCGCTGGATCGAGCAGAACCTCGATGCGCAGCGACTGTTCCTGACCGTCGAGTCGTTCGACCCGCACGAGCCGTGGTTCGTGCCCGAGCACTATCGTCGCCGCTACGACGCGGGGAACGGGCGCGAGCAGGTGATCTCGCCGTACGCCGAGATGCCGTGGCTGCCCGCCGATCTCGTGACACGCACGCGGGCGAACTATGCGGGATTGGTCGAGATGTGCGACCGCTGGTTCGGTCATCTGATGGAAACGCTGCGCGTGACCGGCGTGCTCGACGACGCGCTCGTCATCGTCACGTCGGACCACGGCCACAGCCTGTGGGAACGGCGCGGCTACATCGGCAAGCGCGGCTATCCGTCGGACCCGGAAAGCTACGAGGTCCCGCTGCTCGTCCGGCATCCGCAGCGGCTGGGCGCGGGAACGACGTGCAACGCCTTTGTCCAGCATCACGACATCGCGGCGACGATGCTCGACGCGACCGGCGTTACGCCGCCCGAACCGATCGATGGCCGTTCGTTCCTGCAGACAGCGTTCAGTGGCGGTGCGCCGCTGCGCGATCACGTGACGATTGGCTGGGGCGGTGCGATGACGGTGATCGACGACCGCTGGTGGCTCAACGTGAAGGTGAACGGGCGCGGACCGTTCCTCTATGATTCCCCGCGCCCTGCGCCGGACGCCCTGAACGTCGCCGAACGGCATCCCGACGTCGTCAAGCGGCTGTTCGATCTCGGCAAGTCCGACGCCGTCGGCGGGTTTCCCGACTACCTGCTGCACCAAGCCGAAAGTGCGGAAGACGCGCCAGGCTGCAGTCCGTTCGCTGCCATTCGATGATGTTCGGTTGAACGTCGCGGTGCCGTCGAGCGCCGCGCCACGAGGAGGAGAAAAGAGATGAGGCAACGTTCGAAAGGGCCGCTGGCCGCTCCCGCCCGCCGGCGGATGCTGAAGCAGACGACTGCGCTGGGGGCCGTGGCGATCGCGGCGCCATACGTGCTGCGCAGCGCGCATGCGCAGGCGAACGCCGACATCGCGCCTTACCAGCAGGCGAAGATCAACTGGCGCCAGGCGGAGGGCGAGGAGATCACGATCGCGTTCATCCCGGCGAGCTACTTCGACAACCTGATCGCGCTGCAGCCGACGTTCGAGGCGCTGTCCGGCGTCAAAGTGCGATTCGAGAAGGTGCCGCCCGGCCAGATCCGGCAAAAGGCAATGCTCGACCTTTCGTCGAAAACGGCGACGTACGCAACGTCGGCGACCGATCCGATGTACTACCCGCTGTACGTGTCCAACAAATGGGTGGAGCCGCTCGACAAGTACCTTGGTGACAGCGCGCTCACCGACGCCGCGTGGTTCAACTACGACGATATCCTGAAGGCGTGGCGCGACGCCAATTCCTACGAAGGCAAGCCCTACGCGATTCCGTATGACGGCGAAGTCACCGTCCAGGTGTACCGCAAGGACCTGTACGACGCCAAGGGCCTGAAGCCCGCCGACACGCTGGACGAATTCATCCGGAATGCTGCCGCGCTCAATGATCCCGGCAACCGGATGTACGGAATGGCGCTGCGCGGTTTCGCGGGCGCGGGCCAGAACATGTACATTTACCCATCGCTCTTCAAGGCGTTCGGCGGCAACTGGTTCAGCGGCAAGAAGGTCGTCGTCAATTCGACCGAGGCCGTCCGCGCGCTCGACTGGTACGTCGACGCCGAATCGAAATACGCGCCGCCCGCCGTGCGGAACTGGAACTGGCCGGACATCGCCGATGCGTTCTCGCAAGGCACGCTCGGCTGCTACATCGACGCGCATTCATCGGCGGCTGTGCTGATGAATCCGGAGAAGTCGAAAGTCATCGGCAAGTGCGCGTTCGCGCGCTGGCCGAAAGGTCCGACCGGCAAGCGCGTGACGTCGATCTGGAACTGGGGACTGCCGATCAACGCGGCCCTGACGGACAAGCAGAAGCGCGCGACGTGGCTTTTCATCATGTGGGCCTCGTGTGCCGAGACGCAGGCGCGCACGTCGTGGAAGTTCGCGGGTCCGGCGAAGCGCTCCGGACTGAACCGGACGTCGCTCTGGAAGGCACCGGAATTCCTGGCGATGACCAGGGACATCGGGCCCAACTTCGTCGAGGCGGCACTCGCGTCGCTCGAGCAGGACACCGACGTCGACTGGCGCCCGCGCGTTCCGCAATGGCCGGCGATCGGCGAGACGATGGCGACCGCCGTACAGACGGCGCTCGTCGGCCAGAAGAAGTCGAAGGAAGCGCTCGACGAGGCGCAGGCGCGCATCGACCAGATCGTCAAAGGTTGACGCATCGATGGAGCCGGCGACCGCGCGGCAGGCATGCGGCCGATGGCGGTGACCGGCTCCGCGATCCGCTCGGAGTCCGGTAGGCGCGAACGCCGCTTCGCGCTGCTGCTGTTCGCGCCGGCGCTGATCGCGCTGGCCGTCAGCACGACCGTGCCGCTCGTCTATCTCGCCTGGACGAGCCTGATGCGCATCGATCTGTCGATGCCCTTCCTGAGCGGATTCGCCGGCGTCGACAATTACGTCAAGATGGGCGGGGATCCCCGCTTCTGGAACTCGCTGTGGCTGACGCTGGCCTACACGGCGAGCACCGTCGTGCTGCAGGTGGCGCTCGGACTCTCGCTCGCGCTGCTCGTGCTGCGCATCCCGCGCGGGCAGGCGGCGCTGCGGATCGCGGCGATACTGCCTATCGTGCTGGCGCCCGTCGTCGTCGGATTGTTCTGGCGCACGCTCGTGCTGTCGCCTGACGTCGGCCTCGTCGACGTCGTCACGCGCTCGCTCGGCCTCGGCAGCCACAACTGGCTCGGCGATCCGCAACTCGCCCTGATCTCGGTGATCGCGATCCACACGTGGCAATGGACGCCATTCGCGTTCCTCGTGCTGCTCGCGAGCCTGTCGTCGTTGCCGCCTGACGTATTCGAAGCGGCGCGCATCGACCGGGCGAGCGCATGGCAGCGGTTCCGCCACATCACGCTGCCGCTGATTCGCCCGGCGATCGTCATCGTCGTCATCATGCGGACGATGGTCGCGCTGTCTGCATTCGCCGCCAT